>Ga0070730_10000606_pt1 | contig 39648 bp, 31 predicted proteins | sample Coa_R1_3_FD_66447 | JGI IMG/M metagenome (GOLD analysis project Ga0070730, IMG submission 66447) | Surface soil microbial communities from Centralia Pennsylvania, which are recovering from an underground coalmine fire - Coalmine... | ecosystem: Environmental > Terrestrial > Soil > Unclassified ...
GGGCGGGGCTCTGGCCCGGACGGGGCGGGCCCCGGACGCCGTCGCCGGCATCGATCAGGAAGCCCAGCTCGCCAGGATGGCTGCGGCCGACGTGTCGGTAGAGCCGCGCCGCCTTGGAAATCACCTCGAAGCGACTGTCGTTGTTCCCGGCCGTTTCCGAGCTGCCGAGCAGAAGCAGGCCGCCGGGGCGGAGGGCGAAGTGAAAGATGGATAGGACCTTGGACTGGGCCTCCGGCGACAGGTAGATCAGGAGATTGCGGCATGAGACCAGGTCGAGACGGGCGAAAGGTGGATCGGCCAGCACGTCCTGGACGGTGAAGACGACCGCCGCGCGCAATTCGGGCGAGACCCTGTAGCCGTGGCCTTCCTTCAAGAAGAAGCGGGCCAGCCGGTCCGCCGACACCTCGGCCTCGATCGTCGGCGGGTAAAGCCCCTGCCTTGCGCTCGCGACCGCCGCCGGGTCGACATCGGAGGCGAAGACCTGCAGTTTGATGTTCCGTTTCGCCGCCGCGATCTGTTCACGAAACAGCATCGTGAGCGAATAGGTCTCTTCGCCCGTGCTGCATCCGGCGATCCAGATCCGCAGGGGTTGGTCGAGCGGCTGGTGGCGGACGAGGTCCGGCACGATCGTCTCCGCCAGCAGCTCGAACACCTTCGGATCCCGGAAGAAGCTGGTGACGTTGATGAGCAGATCCTGCGCGAGAAGTTCAAGCTCGTTCGCGTCCTGGCGCAGGATGTCGAGATATCCCGCCATGTCGTTGGCCTCGACCGCGGCCAGGCCCATGCGCCGCTCCATCCGGCGCTGTACCGTTCCCATCTTGTAAAGCCTGAAGTCATGGGTGGTCTTCAGGCGCAGAAGATCGACGATCTCCGGCAAGAGATTCTGGTTCGCACCCTCCATCTCCGACCCAGATTCTGCGCCGGCCAGCCGTTGGCCATGCTTGGCGAGCGCTTCGGGGATCTTGCCCACGGGAAGCACCAGGTCGACCGAGCCGGTCATGAACGCGCTCCGCGGCATGCCATCATAGCCGGCTTCGTCGGGATCCTGCGCGATGACGAACCCGCCCTGTTCCTTCACGGCTTTCAGCCCGACGCTGCCGTCGGCCCCGGTTCCCGACAAGATCACGCAGACGGCCCGTGTCCCGAACTCTCCGGCCAGCGACTGGAGCAGAAAATCGAAGGGCAGGCGGGTACCGTGACGGGCCTGGGGAGGCGACAGGCGCAGGGCGCCTTTGGCCACCGACAGATAGCTGCCGGGTGGAATGACATAGAGGTGCTCGCTCTCGATCGGCATGCCGTCCGTCGCCTGCCGCACGCGCATCGCCGTGTGACCGGACAGGAGATCAACCATCATGCTTTCGTGGGTGGGATCGAGATGCTGGACCAGGATGAAGGCCATGCCATTGTCGGCCGGCAGCGCGTCCATGAGCTTTCTGCAGGCATCGAGCCCACCCGCGGAAGCCCCGATACCGACGACGGGGAAGGCCGCGGGATCAGCAGCGGAGACCGGCGTCAACGGATGGCTGCCGGTCAATCGCAGTCGGGCCGCCTCGGCCCCATCTGGTCGATTCCCTGGCATTTTTAAGTTGCTCTCGGATAATCGCTCCTCCACGAGAAGCTGCCCCCGACTATATCACGAATTCACCGCGACGCCGGTTCTTTGGCGCTGCCAATATCGCATCCGAATTCATCCAGGGCGGACTGAGTGTTTTCCGAAGTTGTTTTCAAGACGATCAACCAGTCTACCCTGCGGGTGTGTAGCCACCGTTCGAATTTGGAGGCGATCCTGTCAGCGAAATGAACGAGTATTTCATGGCGTTGAAATTTATAATTAGAAAAATAAACCCGATTGCCTCGTTTGGATTGTAAAATATTAATTTGAAATCCGCCCGGTTCTGGTGGAGGGCGCGAGGATCATTGGATCCGGAGTTCTTGAATATTTTCAATAAATAGCCATGTCACATCTGTTCAACTAAAGGCGCAAAGTCGCGCCATCGGTGGGTGTCGTGTCCAACTACCAAATACTCGATTCTCGATATGACGAGTTCCTGTTCGCCGAGATCGGCGAACAGCAGAATGGTATGCCGATGTCGATGGCCTCCGCGCTTACCCGACTGGGGCTTGATCCCTGGGAGGAAGCGGCGCGCCTCGCGGCCATGCCGGCGGCGGCGGCAGTGGGCGCGCTCTCCGTGCGGGTTGCGCGCATGTCCGACCTGACGTTGCGCGCCTCGGAAAGCAAGAAGCTGGCGGCGGGCTTGGTGCCACTGCTTGCCCGGGGGGCTCGACCTTCGGCGAAAGCCGCGCCCGCTCGTGCGGCCCCATGGTGGCACGTCTTTCTGCAGATCGAGCTGCGGTGGTTGAAAGTGGCGGTCGCGGTCGGCCTCATCGTTGTGGCAGCGCGGCTCTTTTTCCCCGGCTGACCTCCCGAGCGTGTTTCCCGGCCGTCGAAGCAGATTGCGGCTCTCCTGGCCCGGCCCCAGGGTGCCAATGCAGCCGACCGGTTAGCTGCCGGATGGCGCCACGATCGCCGCCACGGCATTGGCGCGCGCCGCGAGCGGAGACGCCGTGTCCGTCGCGAGCCTGACGCCCAGCTCGCCGAACCGCGCCCAACTAGCGAGCAGCGTTTCGAGCGACGTCCTGGTGAAGTCGGTTTGCACCTCGACCGCGTCCTTGACGGTCTTCGCCGCGAAGGCGGCACGGGCGGCGGCGGCGCTGGTGTCGAGCGATGTGCGGGCGGCGCTCGTCATCGCCTTGGAGAATTCTTCGACGCCCTTGGTGAAGACGGCGCTGGCCTGGACCAGCGCGTCGAGATTCGCCTGTCCGAAGGTCGTGAAATCGTCAAAGCCCTTGAAGGTCGGGTTCGTCATCAAATTCACCACTGAATTGGGAGTTGCAGGAAAAGCCCAGGAAGGTGCGGTCACGACGGGCGAATCCAGCTTCTCGAGAGCCGGCTTCGAAACAAGAGGAGCGTCGTCGACTGTCCCAGGGGGCGGGCGCACGGATGCCGTGAGCGTCTGTTCGGCGACCGTCTCGGCGGCGGGCGCGGCTTCTACGGCTTTCGCAGGGCGAGGCTCGGTGATCGGATTCGAGTGGGCCGCCATCGGTTTCGCGATCGCGACCGGCTTGTTCTCGGGCTGCATCACTCCAACACTCTCAAAGGGCAGGGCAGGGGCATGTCGTTCTTCCTGCGTTAAAGCAAATCGTCGATCCGAAATGTTCATGAAAGACCCGGAGACTCGGAGCATTCCGGGCCGAAAGGGCGGCACTCGCCGCTGACGTTGCCGGACGACGGGCGTCGCCTCGTATCAGCGCAGCAGCGTCCGTCGGGCGATCTCGACAGCGGCGCGCACATCGTGCTCCGTGATGCCGTCACGGCGCATGACGAGATGAGTAAGCGGATCCGCAAGCAGCTCGGCAAGCCGCGGCTCGGTCCCCGCACGACTGAATGGTTTCATTCTGGAAGCCTCCCATGGCCAGTATTATTCGACATGGCCCATATGACCGGCCATCCACTCCAACTTCGGGTGGTGGACGTCAGTCGGCGCCTATTTTTGGTGTAAATTCTACCTGGATCGCCGCCGGCATGGTGTGCGGCGGTGGCTGGTGTGTCGGGCGTGGCCGATCACCTTAGCGCCGGTCTTGACCATCTTCTCGCGGAGGATGGTCATCATCCATTGCGGGTGGCCGATCTGTAGATCGGCCACCCTGAAGTGCCGTTTAATTGTCGCGGTGGACGCGTGCCGGATTATTCCCGTGATGGTGCCATCGTCCGGACCGCGGAAAGACTAGGCGCGATGGAATCACCGGGAACCGCCGGCCGGCTTGTTCTGCCCAGCCGGATCCGCTTGGGGATTGCGCACGCGATCCTGATTGGAAACACCGCTGCCTTGCTGTGGCGCGTTGGGCTGATGGCCGGTCGCTTGAGGGCGCTGGTCCTTCTGGCCGGTTCCCGTGGTGCTTTCGCCCTTGGCGGGAGTGCCACTGCCTTGCTGTGCCGAGCCGGACTGCTGTGCGGCCGCTTGTGTGCGGTCGCCCTGCTTTTCGTCGCGCTTGCCGCTGCCCATCTGCGGGCTTGCCGGATTGCCGGAAGTTTCGGTGTTACTGGTCATGGAATTTCCCCAAATCGTATTGCAACAAGATCAAATAAATGATCCGCACATCAGTAGGTGGGCATGAATAATTTTAGTTCAACTTATAAATATTTTGAGAGCATGAAAATAATATTTAGTTATTTATGGTGGTTTATTGCTCTATTCTGTTCCAGAACATCCCATGTTCCATGATAAATAACCTGAAAAGAGGACAAAATATGGCAACAATATATTGCAAAAACTGGCGTTGCGCAGAGGTGCATCACTCTCTTGCGCGGGCTGGATTGTGCCGAGCCTGAGGGCGGCGGCCTTGGTCGGTTGTTGCGCCGCCTCGGCGTCGCTCTGCATCGATCCATGTGGGATACGTGGAAATCCGCTGCCGGCGCACATCGTGGCAGCGATATTAGTCTTGCCGCGACGGAGGCTGCTGCGCAGGCCATCGCTGCGGACGCAGGATGCAAATCGTGGATCGTCAGCAAGAAAGTGGATCGTCAGCAAGAAACATGAAGGCGCGCGCGAAGAGCAGCGTCCATGTCGCTGTCTCTTCGTTTGTTGATGCCTTCGCGGGCAAGGTCGCCTTCGGTCCAAACGCCGAACATGGCATGGCGGCAAACCACGTCAGGTTCCGGCGAGAGCCTCAGGTCGCTCGCTCAGGATGAGGTCAGCGGGTCAGGGTGCGTGCTTGTCCGCACTCCGCTCGATGGCCTGACCAGTCTTGGAGATATCCTCGCCAGCTCCCGCGGTGGTGTGGCAGGCTCCCAGGAGCGGTGCGGCGCCCAGGAGCGCGAGCAGGGTGAGGGCCAACATCGTCGTTCTCTTGCACATGGCGATTACCTATGGCTAAGCGGTTTCAAGACTCGTCACGGAAAGGCGGAGCGAGCGCTCCGTATTTCTTGGATCGGGTCGGCGTTTGGGCTGCGGCGTCGGTGCGGGCTCCGGGCTAAATCCGTCCCATGAGCAGCAAGACGACGACGATGACGAGCAGGACACTGAGTCCGCCGCTCGGGTAATAGCCCCAGTTCGCGCTGTGCGACCAACGCGGTAAGCTGGCGATCATGGCTACCACCAGAATGAGGAGCAGAATGGTGACGAGACTCATGGCATGAACTCCTGAGAAGGGCGGCGCGAGATGCCGAGCGGAGCCGCCGTCATTGCAGCCTCATGTCACCGACGTTGATCGGCATGCCATTGGTGATGCCCGGTATTCGTCCGTCCCGGAGCGGCACCCGATGCTCTCGGGCCGATGGCCGGCTGCATGGCCTCCATCGGTCCAGACATCAGGATTATTCCTCGCAGCATAACCGGCAGCGAGCCGTCGGCGGTAGACTCGGAAAATACTCAGAGCCGCCCGGGGCACCTGGACGCCGTGAGCGGCGGCTCATGCAAGCGGGCGTACTTTGCCGGCTCGCGATACCTGTCTGGCTGATAGTGTAGGAAAGCCGTCGTCGCCACAGGACGTGCCGCCGTCCCGGTGGCATGTCGCTGCGGCCGCCGGACTTCGCGGGGCCCGCCGCGGGCGACTTGTCCGAAGCCCCCTTGCCGCCCTCGAACGGACACGACCATCTGCCCCCGCCCGAGACGCAAGCGCGGTCGGATCAGGGAAGGCTTTCTGCCCCGGTCGGCACGACAGGCGGCGAACCGTATCTCCCTCGCGAGATCCGAGGGTGACGTCTATGGCGACCGGTTTGCCGTAACGCTGGTTTGGAAGTTCACCGAACCTCCGGGCAATCTCCCCCAAAGTCACCCCGGCGGCGAGGCTGAACGACACCACTGCGTCGTCAAAGACAAACCTCAGACGACTCTCTCCGACATGGTCGACTTGAATGGGCTGCATGAGACACTCCATGATCTGGTCAGCAGTCGGACAGCTAAAAGCAAGCGACGGCCAAGCTCCGATGATGGCTGTGCGTGGACCAATATTTTGCCGCGCGTCTCGACACCTACCCCGGCCGCAAGGGCAGTTCGGTTGGTCTTACCAGATGCTGCAGGGCAGAATACCGGCCGATGGTGCCGCGACGATAGGCTCGGAAACTACCCATTGGCTGTTCGCCGCGCGGGCTGCATCGATGCGACATCAAACGCAGCGTGTCGCCCCGGCCACCGGTCTGACGCAACCAACGTCGTTCTAAGTAGTTTCCGAGCCTGCTCTTGGCGCTCTCCCGTCAGCTATGGTCGGGACTAGCGTGTCTTCGATCGGACTGCTGATTTCGCGGGCGCGTCTCATCCGGCGCAACGCCCCGTGCCCGTACGTCGGGATTGGCGTCCGCCTCTGCCAAGACTTGGAGATCCGACCATGCAACCGACGCACAACCCACTCTCCGAGAGCACTCCGGCGCAGACCTTCGAGATTCCAGACAAGCACCTGCCGTCTGACAGCTCCGAGGCCGTTCAAATGACCGCGTCGGAGCCGGACGAGCGTATCGAAATCTGGATGAACGAAGGCGGTGCCGAAGGCGGAGCGGCTCGATGAGGGCGCTCCGCGTCCTCGTGGTGGAAGACGACGCCATGATCGGCAGCCTGCTCGCCGAAATGCTCGCAGGGATGGGCCATGTTTGTGCAGTCGAGGCCACTGAGGCCAATGCTGTGGCCGCCGCCGGTCGATGCCGACCGCACCTGATGATCGTCGACGTGCGCCTGGGTGATGGAAGTGGCGTCGCTGCCGTCGAGGAGATCCTCCGCACCGGGCCCGTTCCGCACGTGTTTGTCAGCGGTGATACTGCGGCGGTTCGGGCGCTCAAGCCCAACGCAGTGGTGATGCGGAAGCCTTTTCGTGAATCGGACCTCGTTCGGGCCATGCAACGTGCGCTCGGGGCCGCGGCCGGCTCCTAAGGGCGCAACCGCCCACCGGCGCGCGCAGGAGATCGAGCTTGGCGCTGTCATACATCATGGTTCAGTTGACGGCCTTGCCGCGCCGGGCCTTCGAACTCGCACGCCCAGCATCACCCTGGGATAGCCAGGAACCCGTTCGCGAGGAGCTCTTCAGCGTCGAGCGTATCGAGCAGCACGCGCGCAGCTTGGCGTTGGCCCAGGCGGTGGCATCGAAATCGACGCAGGGCCATTCGCTGGCGGGGCGCCTCGCCGAGAACGGAGCAATTCTGCTCGATGCCTATCGAAGCTTGGTCAAGGCCATCGACGAGGGGCGCCCCATCACCCCGGCGGCGGAGTGGTTGATCGACAACTACCATCTCGTCGAGAGGCAGATCCGGGAGATCCGCTCGGACCTGCCGCCGGGCTATTACCGACAGCTGCCGAAGCTCGCCGCCGGGCCGTTCGTCGGATACCCGCGGGTGCTCGGCATGGCCTGGGCCTTCGTCGCTCATACCGATAGCCGCTTCGACTCCGAAATGCTGCTTCGTTACGTGCGGGCCTACCAGGATGTGCAACCGCTCACGATCGGCGAATTGTGGGCGGTGTCGATTACCTTGCGCATCGTGCTGATCGAGAATCTCAGGCGCCTCGCCCTGCAGATCGTCCACAGTCGCGCGGCACGACAACAGGCGGACGGTCTCGCCGACCGTTTGCTCGGGGCCGGCGACCGTCCCGCTGAGTCTGCGCCGGTGGTATTCGCCGACCATGAGCGCGCGCTGCTCCCGGACTCGTTCGCGGTTCAGCTCGTGCATCGGCTGCGCGATCAGGATCCACGGATCACGCCCGCGCTGACCTGGCTCGACCGCCGCTTGGCAGCGCAGGGCATGACGGCCGACACGGTCGTCCGAGAGGTGCATCGGAAGCAGGGCGCCTCGAACGTCACCGTGCGCAACATCATCACCAGCCTGCGTCTGATTTCCGATGTCGATTGGAACGAATCGTTCGAGCACAGCAGCCTGGTCGATGACGTTCTTGCCGCCGGCAGTGCCTTTGAGGCCATGGATTTTCCGACGCGCAATCTCTACCGCAGCGCCATTGAGGAGCTGGCGCGCGGTTCGAACCGTACGGAGCTCGATATCGCGCGCAGCGCGGTCCTCGCGGCAAACCACATTCAGGCCACAGGCGCGGCACCGACGGAAGGCCGCCGGAGCGATCCGGGCTATCATCTCCTCGCGGGCGGCCGCCGTGCCTTCGAGGTGGCGATCGGCTTTCGTCCGCCATGGCGCAAATGGCCGGCGCGCCTGATCGGGGCTTTCGGCATCAGCGGCTATGCGACCGCCATTGTGGTCGCAACCGCGATCCTCCTCGCGTTGCCGCTGTTTGCTCTCGCAGCAGCGGGACTCGGCGGGGAATGGCTGAGCCTGCTCGGCGCCCTCGGCGCCGTCCCCGCCATCGATGCGGCGGTTGCGTTCGTCAATCGCGCCGTGACCTTCGGCTTCGGCGCGACGCTTCTGCCCGCCTTGGAACTTCGGGACGGCGTCCCCTCGCATCTTCGGACGCTCGTCGCGGTGCCGACGCTGCTGACCACGCCGGAGGCCATCGGGGAGCAGATCGAACGCCTGGAAATCCACCATCTTGCGAGCCCGGAGGGCGATCTGCATTTCGCACTACTGTCCGACTGGGTCGATGCCCCAACCGAGCATGCCGAGGGCGACGTGGCTCTCCTTGATGCTGCGGCGGAGGGGGTCGCGGAGCTCAATCGGCGCTATGGCCCGGCACCAGGCGGCGCCCGCTTTCTGCTGCTCCACCGTCGACGGATTTGGAACAAGGGCGAAGCGCGATGGATCGGCTGGGAACGAAAGCGCGGCAAGCTCCATGAATTGAACCGGCTCCTGCGCGGCGCGACCGACACCGGTTTCATGGAAATCGCGGGAGTACCGCCGCTTCCACCGGCCGATATTCGCTACGTCGTCACGCTCGACGCGGACACGAGGTTACCACGGGACACGGTGCGTCGGCTGATCGGCAAGATGGCGCATCCGCTCAACCGGCCGCGCTTCGACGCGGCTGCCCGCAGGGTCGTGGAAGGCTACGCGGTGTTGCAGCCGCGGGTCACGCCCTCGCTGCCGATCGGCCGGGAAGGCTCGCAGTTCCAGCGCATCTTCTCGAGCCTGAGCGGCATCGATCCCTACGCATCGGCGGTCTCAGACGTTTACCAGGACCTGTTCGGCGAAGGCTCCTACGCCGGCAAGGGCATCTACGACGTCGACGCCTTCGAGGCCGCTCTCGCCGGCCGAGTACCGGATTCTACGCTCCTTAGCCACGATCTGTTCGAGGGTGTGTTCGCCCGTGCCGGCCTCGCCTCTGAAGTCGAGGTCGTCGAGGAGTTCCCGGCACGATACGATGTCGGTGCCCTGCGCCATCACCGCTGGGCGCGCGGCGACTGGCAGCTTCTGCCCTGGATCCTGGGTCGGGGGCCGATGCCCGTCGACGCGGATCGGACGTTCCGTGCCCTTCCGGCAATCGGCCGCTGGAAGATGCTGGACAATCTGCGCCGTACGCTCTCCGCTCCATTGGCCATCCTCGGTTTGCTCGCCGGCTGGGTGATGCCGTTCGACTCCGCCCTCGTCTGGACAGCTTTCGTGATCTCGACGATCGTGCTGCCGACCCTGATCCCGGTTGTTGCCGCCATCCCGCCGCGCCGCCCCGGGATCACGATCGCCAGCCATATGCGCGCACTCGGCGGCGATCTCCGGCTTGCCCTGGCCCTGTCGGCGCTCATCGTCATCTTCCTGGCGCATCAGGCGTGGCTGATGGGCGACGCGATCGTCCGCACCTTGTGCCGCCTGTTCGTCACACGCCGGCATCTGCTCGAATGGATGCCTGCCGCGCAGACGGCGATCGGTCGCCGTCTCGACCTCCTCGGCTTCTATCGCCGGATGGCCGGCGCGCTTGTCATCAGTGCTGCGGCGGCGATCCTCACCTGGTTTTCCGGGCATGGAACGTGGCCTCTGGCTGCTCCGTTCGCCGCGCTCTGGCTCGCCTCGCCAGCCGTGGCGCGCTGGGTGAGTCTGCCTCCGCGGGCTACGGGTCAGCTGCCGGTATCGCATGCCGACGCTCACGCCTTGAGATTGACGGCGCGCCGCACCTGGCGGTTCTTCGAGACCTTCGTGACGCCGGCCGATCACATGCTGCCGCCCGACAATTTTCAGGAAGATCCGGCGCCGGTGCTCGCGCACAGGACCTCGCCGACTAATCTCGGCCTTTACCTCCTATCGGTCGTGAGCGCGCGCGACTTCGGATGGATCGGGACCGGCGAGGCGATCGGGCGGCTGGAGGCGACGCTCGCGACCATGAGCGACTTGGCACGCTTCCGCGGCCATTTCTACAACTGGTACGATACGCGCGATCTGCGCCCGCTCGACCCAAGATATGTTTCCTCCGTCGACAGCGGCAATCTGGCTGGGCACCTCATCGCGCTCGCCAATGCCTGCCGGGAGTGGAGGACACTTCCCTTCGACATCGCGCCACGCCTCGGCGGTATCGCTGACACTGTCGATCTTACACGTGAGGAAGCGTCCCGCCTGCGCGACGGGCGCCTGACGCAGACAGTGACTTGGCGTCAGCTCGATGACGCACTCGCCGAGCTCGCATCCGCGGTGCGGGAGGCCCCCCTGGATCACGAGGATCTTGCGCAATGGCTCACGGCGCTTGCCGGCCAGGCCGAGACCATGGCCGACATCGCTCGCGCGCTTGCGATCGAGCGAGGCGATGACACCGGCGCGGATATGCTGTTCTGGGCGCAGGCGAGCCTCAACTCGATCGAGGCCCATCGCCGTGATCTCAGGCTCGGAACGGAGGAAACTCCCGCGCCCGAAGCGCGCCTTTCCGTCCTCGAAGGCGCCGCCCGGTCGATGGCGCTTGCGATGGAGTTCGGCTTTCTGCTCGACCCCGAGCGCAAGCTGCTCGCGATCGGATATCTGGTGCCGGAGGGCACGCGCGACCCGAACTGCTACGATCTCCTGGCTTCCGAGGCGCGCCTCGCGAGCTTGATCGCGATCGCCAAGGGCGACGTTCCGGCCCGCCACTGGTTCCGGCTCGGTCGCGCCGTCACGCCCGTCGCGCATGGCGCTGCGCTAATCTCCTGGTCTGGATCCATGTTCGAATATCTGATGCCTTCGCTCGTCATGCGAGCGCCGGCGGGCAGCCTTCTCGAGCAGACGAACCGGCTGATCGTGCGCCGCCAAATCGGCTATGCGGCGACGCGGCACCTGCCCTGGGGCATTTCAGAATCCGCCTACAACGCCCGCGACCTGGAGTTCACCTACCAATACTCGAACTTCGGTGTCCCTGGCCTGGGGCTGAAACGCGGGCTTGGCGAAAACCTTGTCGTCGCGCCCTACGCGACTGCGCTCGCAACGATGGTCGATCCGCGCGCGGCCGCCAGCAATCTGGCGCGGCTCGCGGAGGCCGGCGCGCGCGGCCGCTTCGGCTTCTACGAGGCCTTGGACTATACGTCGAGCCGTCTGCCGGAGGGCCAAAGCGTCGCCATTGTGCGAGCCTTCATGGCGCATCATCAAGGCATGACGATCGTCGCCATCGCCAACGCTTTGTTGGACGGCGCAATGCGGGCGCGGTTCCATGCCGAGCCCATCGTCCAGGCGACGGAGCTCCTGTTGCAGGAGCGGATGCCGCGTGACGTATCGGTCGCGCGGCCCTGGGCAGCGGAGGTGAAATCGATCGCCGCAGCCCGGGACATGGAGCCGGCCGGCGGCCGGCGGTTCGCCTCCGCGCATCAGGCGACGCCCGCCACGCACCTGCTCTCGAACGGCCGCTACGCGACGATGCTCACGGCCGCGGGCTCCGGCTACAGCCGCTGGGGAGATCTCGCCGTGACTCGTTGGCGCGAGGACGCCACATGCGACGACTTCGGCTCATACATCTTTCTCAGGGACGTCCGCAGCGGGGAGGTATGGTCGGCGGGCTTTCAGCCGACTGGCGCCGAACCCGACGAATACAATGTCGCCTTCAACGAAGATCGCGCGGAGTTCGAGCGCCGCGACGGAACGCTGACGACGATATTGGATGTACTTGTCTCGGCGGAGGACGATGCCGAAGTTCGCCGCGTATCGATCTCGAATGCCGGCAGCGACGTGCGGGAACTCGAAATCACCTCCTATGCCGAACTTGTGCTGGCGCCGCAGGCTGCCGATATCGCGCATCCGGTTTTTTCCAAGCTGTTCGTCCAGACCGAATATCTCGCGGATGTCGGCGCCGTTCTGGCGACGCGACGGCGACGGGCGCCGACGGAGCCCGAAGTCTGGGCCGCGCATCTCGCGGTCGTTGACGGCGAGGTCGTGGGCACGGCGGAGATCGAAACCGACAGGGCCCGCTTCCTCGGCCGCGGCCACGGCATCCGCACGCCGATCGCGGTGATCGATGGTCGGGCTCTCTCGAACACGGTCGGCACCGTGCTCGACCCGATCTTCGCCCTGCGCCGACGCGTCCGGGTGGCACCTGGCGCGATTGTGCGCATCGCCTTCTGGACGATGGTCGCAGCCACGCGCGAAGCGCTGCTCGATGGGGTCGACAAGCATAGAGACTCGACCGCCTACACGCGCGCGGCGACGCTCGCCTGGACGCAGGCGCAGGTGCAGCTTCACCATCTCGGCATCACGGCGGGCGAAGCCAGCCTCTTCCAGCGTCTGGCAGGGCATGTGATCTATGCCGCGCCCACCTTGCGCCCGTCTTCGGACACGATCAGGCGAGGCGGCGGTGCGCAATCGGGGCTATGGGCGCAGGGCGTTTCCGGCGATCTGCCGATCGTGCTTCTGCGCATCGCCGATACCGAGAACCTCGACATCGCCCGCGAGCTGCTGCAGGCGCATGAATATTGGCGGATGAAGCTGCTTGCCGTCGATCTCGTGATCCTGAACGAGCGCCAATCCTCCTATGTCCAGGATCTTCAGACCGCGCTCGAGACCCTGGTCCGCACCAGCCAATCTCGGCGGCAGACCGGCGGGGACGGACCGGCAGGTCGCGTTTTCGTGCTGCGGGCCGACCTGATTCCTGCCGAGACCGGGCGCCTCCTCACTTCCGCGGCGCGGGTCGTGTTCGTAGCGCAGCGCGGCAGGCTCTTCGACCAGCTCGAGCGGCGAGCCGAGGCCAGGATGCCCCGCAAACTCTTTCCGAAGCACAGTTTCGCAGATGCGGAGCCGCAACAGCCACGATCGGTGCCGGACCTCGAATTCTTCAACGGGCTCGGCGGCTTCGCCGACGGCGGGAAGGAATATGTGACGATCCTTGGTCCCGGCCAATCGACGCCGGCGCCCTGGATCAACGTCATCGCCAATCCCAATTTCGGCTTTCAGGTGGCGACCGAAGGCAGCGGCTACACCTGGTCCGTCAACAGCCGGGAGAATCAGCTCACGCCCTGGTCGAACGATCCCGTTACCGATCGCCCGGGGGAGGCGTTCTATCTGCGCGATGATGAAACCGGCGAGCTGTGGAGCCCGACGGCCCTTCCGATACGCGACGAGGCGGCGACCTATGCGACCCGCCACGGGCGGGGGTACAGCCGGTTCGAGCACGCAGCGCATGGGATCGCGACGGATCTCCTGCAGTACGTGCCGATCGACGCCCCCATCAAGATCTCGCGCCTCACGCTCCACAATCGATCGGGCCGCACCCGGCGTCTCAGCGTGGCAGCTTATGTGGAATGGGTTCTCGGCCCGTCGCGGCCAGCCTCGCTTCCGTTCGTGACGACCGAGATCGACCCCGGTACTGGCGCGATGTTCGCCCTAAATCCGTGGAACACTGCCTTCGGATCGCGGGTCGCGTTTGCCGATTTATGCGGGCTCCAGATGGACTGGACGGGCGACCGCCGGGAATTCATCGGCCGCAACGGAACGCTCGCGAACCCAGCGGCACTCTCAGGTGCCGCGCCGCTCTCCAACAATGTCGGCGCCGGCCTCGATCCCTGCGCCGCCATGCACACAAGCGTCGAGCTGTCGCCCGACGGCCGCGCCGAGATCGTCTTCTTCCTCGGCGAAGCGGCGGACGCTGCCGAGGCGCGGCGCTTGATCGCGCAGTACCGCGCCGCCGATCTCGATGCGGTGAGGGCGGCGGTCGCTCGCTACTGGGATGATGTCCTGGGCGGGGTCCAGGTGAAGACGCCCGATCGGCCGATGGATATCCTGCTCAACGGCTGGCTTCTCTACCAGACGCTCGCCTGCCGCGTCTGGGCGCGCTCCGCCTTCTACCAGGCGAGCGGCGCCTACGGCTTTCGGGACCAGCTCCAGGACGGCATGGCGCTCGCCGCCTCGCGCCCCAGGACGGTGCGCGAGCATCTGCTGCGCGCCGCGGCGCGGCAGTTTGTCGAGGGCGATGTCCAGCATTGGTGGCTGCCACATTCGGGCCAGGGCGTGCGCACCCACATCTCCGATGATCGTGCCTGGCTCGCCTACGCGGTTGGCCATTATGTCAGGGCGACGGGCGACGTCGCCGTGCTCGATGAGCCTATCCCCTTCCTGGAGGGCCAGGCGCTGAAGGCGGGCGAGCATGACAGCTTCTTCCATCCGACGATCTCCGACCAGACCGCGACCCTGTTCGAGCATTGCGCCCGCGCCCTCGACCAGAGTCTCGCCCTCGGCGGCCATGGACTGCCCTTGATGGGCACCGGTGATTGGAACGACGGCATGAACCGAGTCGGCGAAGGGGGAGAGGGCGAAAGCGTGTGGCTCGGCTGGTTCCTCTACGCGGCGCTTGCGGCCTTCGCGCCGCTTGCCGAGGCGCGCCATGAGACGGTTCGCGCCGGGACATGGCGCGCGCACGCCACTGCGTTGCAGGCCGCGCTCGAGCGCGAGGCATGGGATGGCGACTGGTACCGGCGGGGCTTTTTCGACGATGGCACGCCGCTCGGCTCGGCGACGAGCGCGGAGTGCCGGATCGACTCCATCGCGCAGTCCTGGGCGGTGCTCTCGGGCGCGTCGGAACCAGGACGGGCAGCCCGCGCCATGGCGGCCGTCGAGCGGGACCTGATCCGCCCCGGGGACGGGCTGGCGCTGCTGTTTGCGCCGCCGTTCGACAAGACGTCGCTCGATCCCGGCTACATCAAGGGCTACCCGCCCGGCATCCGTGAGAACGGCGGTCAATATACCCACGCCGCCCTGTGGGCGGTGATGGCGTTTGCCGTACTCGGCCATGGCGGCAAGGCCGCCGGGTTGTTTTCGCTCCTCAACCCCATCAATCATGCCCGCACGCGGGCAGACGTGCATCGCTACAAGGTCGAACCCTACGTCGTCGCTGCCGACGTCTATGCGACACCACCCCATGTCGGGCGGGGCGGCTGGACCTGGTACACCGGCTCGGCCGGCTGGATGCAACGCGCCGGCATGGGGGGCATCCTTGGGCTGCATCTGCAGGGCGAGGTCTTGTCTCTCGATCCGTGCATCCCCCCATCTTGGCCGGGATTCGAGATATTGCTTCGACATGGCTCGGCACGATACGAGATCCGAGTCGGAAATCCCGATGGCGCGGGACGAGGCGTTGCCTTCGCCGCCGTTGACGGGGCGATCCTCGCGGAGCGACCGTTGCGCCTCCGGCTCGTGGATGACGGGGCCATGCACCGGCTGGATGTCCGGCTCGGGTGATCGGTGCGCGGCTTCGAAAGGAAGCCGAGATCGGTGCGCGACAGAGCGGAACAGCAGGGGGCCGCAGGGTGAGGGCGGCGAGTGAGAGCGCTCTGGCCGTCCGAATGTCGCCTTCAGCGTTCCAATCGCCGAAAGCTGCCAATCTGCTTCCGGCCCAACGAGGTCATAGAGTCAGGGCTGGCCCTTGGTCGCAGCATGGCACTGAGCCGTCACGAAGTTTACTCCGCACCGGCTTGCGCCCATGAGAGTCACGTTTTATCGCAACGTGTTCGGCGATGCCGGCCGCTCACGCCGATAGTTCGGTAAAGGCCAAATCCAGTTCCCGCTACCAAATTTACCGAACTCCGGTACAAGCCCAGAACGCCCGCTCCACCAGGAGCGGGCTTTTTGCTTTCCTGGACGAGAGGCTTGGCCGCTCCCGGGCGCGTCACCCACGCCCGAGATGTTCGGTGAACCACGCCACCGCGGCGGCGGATGCCGTCGGGAACGCCTCGTCATAGGGCACGAAGTGGCCACCGGATATCGTGACCAGCCGCTTGGGCTCGATCGCCCGCTCATAGGCCGCGAGCGCCAGGTCGGTGACGGTGATCGTGTCGTGGAGCGCCACCACCATCAGCAGCGGCGTCGGGGAGACACGGGGAATCCAAAGGCCGGGCTCATAGGTGCGGGCCAACTGGGTGGATCGCTGGGTGACCTCGTTCATCCAGCTCGTCCGCGCCGCCTCCTGGAGATAGAAGGCGACGGCATCCGGCGCGCGATAGGCGGCCGGCTGGTCGGGGCTGGTCGCCACGATCGCGGTGCGGCGTCTGGGCTCACCGCGGAACGCCGCGCGCTCGTCCTCGGCGAAGGCATCCTCCAATGCGACGGTCGCGTCCGGCGACACGCGGCGCCGTCCCTGCTCGAATCCGCTGATGGTCGGCACCTGGGAGACGACGCAGCGGATGCGCCGGTCGGTGGCACCCAGCACGACGGCATGGCCGCCGGCATAGCTGGTGCCCCAGATGCCGATCCGTCGGGCGTCCACGTCCGGCTGCGCTTCGAGGAACGAGATGGCACGCCGCCAGTCGGCAATCTGCCGCCACGGATCGATGTCGTGGCGCGGCTCCCCGCCGCTTGACCCGAAGCCGCGATGATCGTGCACGAGCACGACGAAGCCCGCCTCGGCGAAGGCACGCGCGAAGCGGTCGAGCCCGTGCTCCTTCACCCCGGCAAAGCCATGGGCCATGGTAATCGCCGGCAGCGGCCCGACCATCTTGGGCCGATAGAGCCAGCCCCCCAGCAGCGTGCCGTCCTCTGCGGGAAACGACACGTTCCTTCGCTCGACCATCGTCATCACACTCCTATGGGTTTGCCCAGGGCTCGAAGCCGGTCTCCAGCACATCCTGCAGGGAATGGCGGAGGGCTGCTGCCTCACGCTCGCCGAAGCGGCGCTCGAAGGCGTCCTGCACCCCGCTCCAGTGCGGCAGCGCTTCCTCGAAACGGGCGCGCCCGTGCGCGGTGATCTCGATGTTCCGCGCCCGACGATCTTCCGCCACGGTCGTGGCGACCAGGCCTTCGCGCTCGAGCGGCTTCAAGTTCGTGGCGAGCGTCGTCCGGTCCATCGCGATGATGGCGGCCAGCTGCTTGATCGTCACCGGACCGATGCTTGCGAGCTTTTGCAGGATCGAGAACTGCGTGTTGCGCAGCCCCGCCGGCGCAAGGGCCTTGTCATAGGCGGCGCCGAGATAACGCGCCGCCTTGCGGACCGCAAAGCAGTTGCAGCGCCCCTCGAGGCTGGCGGGCGACAGCATCATCGCCGCTCCTCACCATGGGCGGCCAAGCGGGCAGGCGGCTCGAGTTGCCGCATCAGCTTTCTCCGATTGTGGAACACCATCTTGTGCAGAATAGGCGCATATGCGCTTATGAGCAAGGCGCATATGCGCCCATTTGCATGATCACAGTGGCCGGCCTGACCGGCACCCGGAAAACGAGGTCCGAATGCCTGTCTTCAATGCCCATATCCCCGCCGGCCGCTTCACGCGGGAGCAGAAGCGCGCGCTCGCCGACGCGCTCAACCAGTCGCTGGTCCAGGCGCTCGGCACGCCGCCCGGCGACCGTTTCATCGTGCTCAGCGAGCATGGTGAGGACGAGCTGTTTCTGGATCCGAGCTTCATGGACATGCGGCGCGGGCCGGACGCCATGATCATCACGGTGATGATCGGCGCGCATCGGCCGCTCGAGCAGAAGCGCAGCCTGGCTGAAACGCTGAACCGGCTGGTCGTCCAGGCGCTCGACGTCTCGCCGGACGACATCTTCCTCGCGATCGTGCCGGTGCCGAACGAGAATTTCTCATTCGGGCGCGGCGAACTTCAGCTCGCCGGCCGTCCGCCGCAATGGTAGGCGGATCGTAGCGCCCCGCGCCGTTCGTTTGTCCCTCAGACGAGGCCGGATGCGGTAGACTGATCGAAGACCCGGAGCAAGCGGGCACACGATCGACGGCAGCCTTCGAGGGAGGAAGATCAGCATGGAGGAGGCAAATGCCGCCGCAGGCCATTGCCGCTTGGTCGGCGGCCAGCTCGTGTCATCTACCGTGGCCGAGGCCGCCAACATTCGGGTCGAGATCCTTCGGCGTCAAACCGGCGGAAGGGTCTCCTGGCAGTTTCGCCAGCCCCAGTTGGCGCTGTTCTGGTACCGGCGCGGGTTTGACCGATTTCAGCTGGAAATCGACGGCCGGCCAGTCAGCTCTGGTTTGTCACCGAAAACCAGCCTCGGCCTGTTTCCTGCCGAGGTCGAAGCCGCCGGCGAATTCGAAGGCGACCAGCAATGCGAGTACGCAGTCGTATTCCTGGACCGTGCTTTCGTTGCGGCTCACCTGGGACTGGATTTCCAGCGTCCCCTCATTGCGTTCGGGCACGATCACCTGAAGCAGGGGCTCGCTGCGTTGTGCCGGGAGGCGATGGCTCCGGACAATCTCTTCGATCTCTTCGCCGAGGGGTGGGCGATGCAGGCGCTGGCCCTGTTGTCTCGCGCCGAACGGGCAGAAGGGCCGCCGCACGCCGAATGGCGTGGCGGACTGCCGCCCGCAAGCCTCCGCCGCATCGAGGACTACATCCGCGCCAATCTATCGAGCGCTATCAGTTTAGCCGACCTGGCGGACATCGCCGGCCTCAGCCGTCGGCATTTCCTGCGTGCCTTCCGCGCCAGCGTGGGCGAGACGCCGCTCGGCCACGTCAGGGCATTGCGCATCGAGGAAGCAAAGCAGCACCTGTCGGATGCCCGGCAGAGCATTACCGACGTGGCGCTCGAATGCGGCTTCAGCCACGCGCAGCACTTCACGACGAGCTTCCGCATGGCGACAGGCGTTACCCCCTCGGCATTCCGGCGCCAGAGACTCTCTTAATCCTCGACTGCCGCGGTCCCTGCCGGCCCAGCCACATGGCCAGCATGTTTATGGCGCTTCTTCGCATGTCCTGACGCTTCTTCGGAAGCGGCCCTCGCTGCCGGCTCCCATGATGGGCCACTCAATCAATCAGCAAGGGAGGGAGTGCGCGATGCCAGCTTTCATCTGTGAGATCCGGGCCGGTCTTGACCCGGCGATCAAGGCCAAGCTCGGCAAGGAAATCACCGATCTCGTCAACGACGTCATCAAGTCGCCCTTCGACCTCATCAGCGTCGTTTTCCACGATCTTGACGCGGTCGATACCTACCGGTCAGGCGATCAAACGCACGACGTCCTGATCCTCGGCCATATCCGCAAAGGCCGGACGGACGGTGCCGTCGAGCGACTCGCCCTCGGAATCAGCGCGACCTGGAGCAGGATCACCGGCGTCTCCGAAGACGACATTGAGGTTGTGATCCAGGAATACCCGGCGAAATTCACCTTCCGCGCCGGCCAGCGCTTGCCCGAACCCCCAATCGTCTGAGCACGCGAGCTGCATACGCAGTCCGTATGCCGATCGCCAACATGTTGAGGCTCCACACCTAGACAACTGGGCTTCGCCCGGGGACGCGGCGACGTTGGTCGCCGATGTCCTTGGGGATAGTTGCGCCCGCTTGCCCTCGGGTTCCGGAACAAGAGGCCAGCCATGGCGAAATCTCGCAAGACGATCATCAGCTGCGCCGTGACCGGCAGCATCCATACACCGTCGATGTCGCCCTACCTTCCGGTGACCGTCGATGAGATCGCCCAAGCGGCCATCGCTGCGGCGGAAGCGGGAGCCGCCATTATCCATCTCCATGCGCGCGACCCGGCGACCGGCAAGCCCGATCAGACGCCGGAGGCCTTTGCGCCCATTCTGCAGGCGATCCGCGATGCATCCGATTGCGTGGTCAACATCACCACGGGCGGCTCGCCCTGGATGACGGTCGAAGAACGGCTGCGCCCCGCGGCCCATTTCAAGCCGGAACTCGCGTCGCTCAATATGGGCTCCATGAATTTCGGTCTCTTTCCGATGCTTGATCGCTTCAAAGACCTCAAGCAGCCCTGGGAGCGCGAATATCTCGAAGGGTCCAGGGAGCGTGTCTTCAAGAACAGCTTCGCGGACATCGAGTACATTCTTGCCAGTTGCGCCGACAACGGCACGCGGTTCGAGTTCGAGTGCTACGACGTCGGCCATCTCTACACCCTCGCGCATTTCGTTGCGCGCGGTCTCGTCAAGCCGCCGTTCTTCATCCAGACCGTGTTCGGCATCCTGGGCGGCATCGGGACACATCCCGAGGACGTCATGACCATGAAGCGCACGGCCGATCGCCTGTTCGGCGACGCCTACCGTTGGTCCGTGCTGAGCGTCGGGCGCCAGCAACTCCCGATCGCGGCGATCTCGGTGGCCTGCGGCGGAAATCTCCGCGTCGGTCTGGAGGACTCGCTTTGGATCGGTCCCGGCCGGTTCGCTGAATCCAACGCGCAGCAGGTTCGCGCGGCGCGCCAGATCGTCGAGCAGCTCGGCCTCAACGTGGCGTCTCCGACGGACGCGCGCGAGACGCTGGGGCTCAAGGGCGGCGATCTGGTCGAATTCTAACGAACGCGGCAGCGAAAAAAGAACAAGGGCTTGGCCCGAATTTCAGGGAGGTCTGCAATGAGCGGCACTAGTAATGCGGGGCGACGGACCGCATGTCGGGCGTTCCTTGGGGCGCTCATCTCGATGAGCAGGGCAGGGGGCTTGGGCGTAGCCTGCGGCCTCTTCGCCACCGTCTCCCTGCTTGCGTCGGGCTCCGCTGCGGCATCTGGGGACGTAATCCGGATCGGGGTGCTCAACGATCAGTCCGGGCCCTATGCCGGCGTCACGGGCAGGGGTTCCGTCGAGGCCGCAAAGATGGCGGTAGAGGAGTTCGAGGGGACCGTCGCCGGTCGCAAGATCGAGGTGGTTTTTGCCGACCATCAGAACAAGCCGGACATTGGGGCTGCCATTGCACGGCATTGGTATGATGAAGATGGCGTGGATCTGATCGTCGATGTGGTGACTTCTTCCGTAGCCCTCGCCGTGCAGGAAGTCGCACGAGACCGCAAGAAAGCCGTGATCTTCTCGGGTGCCGGGAGCGATGAACTGACGGGGCGGTCATGCTCGCCAAACGGCTTCGTCTGGAGCTGGGACACGTACGCGCTCAGCCATAGCGCCGGCCAGTCCATTCTGAAGGAAGGCGCCCGCAGCTGGTATCTCATAGCCGTCAACTACGCGCTCGGGCTGGCGTTCGAGAATGACCTGCGCAGCACGTTGGACGAAGGCGGTGGCACGGTTGTCGGCGTTGCACGTCATCCCTTGGGGACCCGGGACTTCTCGTCCTATTTGCTGACCGCTCAGGCATCGCAGTCGCAGGTCGTCGCCTTCCTCAACGGCGGTGCCGACGCCCAGAGCGCGGTGAAGCAGGCGGTCGAATTTGGCCTGCTGCGCACCGGCGGTCCTCGTGTGGTCACCATGGGACTGTTTCTGGACGACGTACATACGCTGGGCACCGAGGTCGCGCATGGCCTGCAGATCACGGAATCGTTCTACTGGGATCGTGACGATGCTTCGCGCGCCTGGTCGCGACGCTTCGCGGACAGGATGGGCGGGCAGATGCCCTCGTTGATCCAAGCCGGCACCTACAGCGCGGTCAGACACTATCTGCGCGCAGTAGCGGAGGCCGGGACGGCGGAGGCCTCGGCAGTGCTGCCGGCAATGCGCCGGCTTCCCGTGCAGGATGCGACCGTGTCGGACGGCGCCCGGATCCGCGAAGATGGTCGCTTGATGCGCGACTTCTACCTGTTCGAGGTCAAGGCGCCGAGCGCCAGCAAGGGACCCTGGGACCTGTATCGGTTGATCCGGCGCATCCCTGCCGAAGAGGCGGCCTTGCCGCTCGAGCGGTCGGCGTGTCCGCTCACTGCCGGTCGGTAAAAAGTCGCCTGTGAAGGGGGCGGCCATTGGTCCAACGCGCCTCCCCCCCTTTCGCCTATCCGCTCAGGCGCCCGAGTTGACCGCGCGTTTCCGCGCGGCCCACACCGAGACGACGGTCAGCGCACAGCAGACGATCAGGTAGAGGATCACCAGCCTCGGCTTGCCATCCGAGGCAGCGACCAGCGCCGAGGCGATGAACGGTGTCGGACCTGCGATCAGCAGACTGTTCAGTTCGCGCGCGAAGGCAATGCCGGAAAAGCGGTAGCGCGTCGGGAACAGGTTCGCCAGAAAGGCGCCCTGCGCCCCCGCCATGCCGCCGAAGCCGAAGGCGTAGGCCAGACCCATGCCGACGGTCGCAAGCAACGCGCTTCCGGTGTCGAGCAGGGCGAACAGCGGAAACGCGAACAGCACCATGAAGATAGCGCCGAAGGCATAGACCTTGGCATGGCCGACACGGTCCGCGATGGCGCCCAGGATCGGCGTCGCCACGATGCCGGCGGCCGTCGCCACGATGACCGCCATGAGCGAATCGGTGCGCGGCATCTTCAAGGTGTTGGTCATGTAGCTGAGCGCGAACGCATTGAGCAGATAGGCATTCGCGTTATGGCCGGTGACCGAGAGGAAGCCCAGCAAGACCTCCTTGGGGCTGTTCGCCAGCAGCTCCCGCACCGGCACGCGGGCCGTCCGGTGCCGCGCCTCGGCGCGTTCGACCGCAGCGACATACTCCGGCGTCTCGTCGAGCCGGTTGCGGATGTAGAGCGCCACGAGCAGCAGCAGCGCCGAGATCATGAACGGCACGCGCCAGCCCCAGCTCAAGAGCGTGTCCTCGGGCATGTAGGAAATGGCGAGGAAGGCGAAGGTCGCGAACAGAATGCCGATGATCGTCGCCGATTGGAGATAGGCGGTGTAGTAGCCGCGCCGTTCCGCCGGCACATATTCCGAGACGAGCGTGACGGCACCGGCATATTCGGCGCCGGCGCCGAAGCCCTGTATCAGGCGCAGCAGCATCAGCAGGATCGGTGCCGCGATGCCGATCTGGTTGAAGTCCGGCAGCAGTCCGATCGCGACCGTCGACAGCCCCATGAGTGCAACGGTGAAGACGAGTGCCGGCTTGCGGCCGACCTTGTCGCCGAAATGCGAGATGATGAGGCCGCCGAGCGGCCGGGTGAAGAATCCCACCGCGAAGGTTGCGAAGGCCGCGAGTACGCCCGCGACCGGCGACAGCTGCGGAAAGAACAGCTTGTTGATGATCAGGCCGGAAGCGGCGCCATAGAGCGCGTAGTCGTACCATTCGATGACGGTGCCGATCGTCGCCGCGGTGACCGCCCTGCGGATGTTGGCGGTGTCGGCCGCGGGAGCGGCGATCTCCCGGATCGCCGCAGCTTGGGTGAATTCCATGGCGTTCCTTCCCTTGTCGTTTCATCGGCCGGTCTCTGCCGGCTCGTCGTTGGTTCAGCGCGCTCCGGGCCAGGGAACGGCGAATTTTTCCGCCCAGGGCCTAAGCGCCACCAGAATGGCGGGATCGATCGCCATACCGTCCCGAAGCTGCGCCGCCCGCCGCTCGGCGCTGGCCTCGCCCGGCAGGCGCACACGGTCGAATCCCGGGCGCGGCGGCGAGGCCCTGCAGGCGGTCGCGAGCGCCGTGACCTGGCGCAGGTAGGCCTCGTCGCTGCCGAATGCCGCCGGATCAACCACGAGCAGGAAGACGGCGGCACTCCAGCCGTCGCCGGGTTCGGCGCGGCCATGGCCGGACAGGCAGCCGGTCAAGAGCTCGACCATCATGCCGATGCCGTAGCCCTTATGGCCGGCGTCGAGCCCGCCCAGCGGCAGCACGCTGCCCGGCGGCTCGGTGAAGATCGCCTCGGGATCGGTCGACGGCCGGCCCTGATTGTCGAGCAGCCAGGGCTGTTCGAACGGCCGGCCTTCCCGCCGGTGCTTCGCCACCAGGCCGTTGGTCACCATGGAAGTCGAGATATCGACCAGGATCGGAGCCCCCTTGGTCGGCGCGCCGAACGCGATCGGGTTCGACGTCAGCACCGGCGCGATGCCGCCGTGGGGTGCCACGCTCGAGAAGCCCGGATCGGTCAAGGTCAGCAGCATCAGATAGCCGCGATCGGTTGCCCGCGAGAGATAGGCGCCGAGCGATGCCGTGTGGTGGCTGCGCCGGATCGTGACCGCCCCCATGCCGAACCGGCTGGCGCGCGCCATCGCCTGATCCATGGCGCGCAGCACGAGCCACGGTCCCGGCAGCTTGCGGCCGTCCCAGCCGAGGCAGGCGCCGAAATCGGCGACCGTCTCGGGATCGCCGTCGACCCGCATGCCGCCGGTCTCGATCTCCCTCAGATAGGGCGCCAGCAGAGCCAGCCCGTGGGTCGAGCGGCCGCTCAACTCACCTTCGACCAGAATCTCGGCGACGGCCAGAGCCTTGTCGGAAGGCATCGAGGCGCGCTCGAGCAGCGCGCGGGCGAAATCGGCAATGGCATCGCGGGGATAGCGCGGAGGGCGGCGGGTTTCACCGGACGCCGCGGCATCGGAGGACGATGATCCCATCCAGCTCATGCGTTTCCCCCGATGCGTTGTTCTGGAGCGTCAGCCGACCGATGGTGGGGCTAAGGCGCGCCCGCCAGTGCCCGCCGGACGTTGTCGAGTAGGCTCTGCCGGCTGCGCTGCAGATGGCGCTCCAGCGCGTCGCGCGCCTGGGCGACGGAGCCGGCGCGGAGCGCATCGAGAATGTCCCGATGCTCGCCGTAGACCCGGCTCGTGTCGTTGACGAGATAGACGTAGGCGGTATGGGTCTGCGCCAGGATCCGCTGGTGCCAGCCGGCGATGACGCTATTGTCGCGCGCCTCCACGAGCCGCTGATGGAACTCCCGGTCGAAGGCGAGCGCCGTCGTCAGATCCGCCATCGTGTCGCGGCCGAGATGAAACGCGTGGCGCTCCAGGTTCGCCGACAGCTCGTCGAGCAGCGCGGGCGTCACGGCGCCGCGCGCGAAAGCCACCTCCAGGGAGGCGAGCTCGACGAAGATCCGCGCCTCGTACAGCTCCTCCACATCCTTGAGCGTGAAACGGCGGACCATCGCACCCTTGCGCAGGCCGGAGACGACGAGCCCGTCCGCCTCCAGGCGCAAGAGCGCCTCCTTCACCGGCGTCTGACTGATGGCGAGATCGTTCGCCAGCTCCTCGGGCAGCAGGCGGTGGCCACCCGGCAGCTGCCCGCCGAGGATGCGGGCGCGCAGTTCCTGGTGAACCTGTTCGGACAGCGTGGCGCGGACGACGTTGCTCATGGCGACTCATGATCCTCGTTCGAATGGAATATGCAATATCAAAAATGAAAAATTTTCTGTTTGACGAGACCGCGGGCGGAACCGACCATCACCGTCAACCGGGCCGGAGAACGGTCCCCGTCGCTGGAGAGGAGCGTCCATGAGCAAGATCGTCTCGGTCGAGGTGCTGCAGGCCGACTTGCGGCCCAAGGTGAAGCGCACCGATGCGGTGCAGAGCTTCGAGCGCCAGGAAACGCCGATAGTGCGGATCCGCGACGCCGATGGCGTCGTCGGCACCGGCTATTCCTATACGATCGGCACCGGCGGCTCCTCGGTCGCGAAGCTGCTGGACGACCATCTGGCGCCGATGCTGCTAGGCCGGGACGCCGACGAGGTGGAGAGGATTTGGCGCGACCTGTTCTATCGGGTCCATGCCACGACCGTGGGCGCGCTCACCTCGATCGCCATCGCCGCGATCGATACCGCACTCTGGGACCTGCGCGCCCGGCGAGCCAACTTGCCGCTGCACAAGATCGCCGGCGGCGCCAAGGATCGGATCAAGCTCTACTACACCGAGGGCGGCTGGCTGCACATCGACAAGGCCGAGCTGGTCGAGGAGGCGCTCAAAGCCAAGGAACGCGGCTTCGGCGGCACCAAGCTCAAGGTCGGCCGGCCCCACGTCGCGGAGGATGTCGGGCGCATCGCTGCCGTCCGTGCAGCCGTCGGCGACGCTTGGGAGGTGATGACCGACGCCAACCAGGGCTTCACGCTCGACGAGGCGATCCGGCGGGCGGGCCGCTTCGCGGAATTCGACCTCGCCTGGTTCGAGGAGCCGATCCACGCCGACGACGTGGCAGCGCACAAGCGCCTGATGGACTCGACCGCGATCCCGATCGCGGTCGGCGAGTCCTTGTACAGCATCAGTCAGTTCAAGGAGTATCTTCAGGCCGGAGCCTGTTCCATCGTCCAGGTCGACGTCGGCCGCATCGGCGGCATTACGCCCTGGCTCAAGGTGGCGCATATGGCGGAGGCGTTCAACGTGCCGGTCTGCCCCCATTTCCTGATGGAACTGCATCTGCCGCTCTGCTGCGCGGTGCCCAACAGCCGCTGGCTCGAGTTCATTCCGCAGCTCGATCTGGTGACCCATACCGGCATGCGCATCGAGGACGGCCACGGGATCCCGTCAGCCGAGCCGGGCCTGGGCATCAACTGGGACTGGCAGGCGCTCGACAAGCATGTGGTCCATCGCAGCCGGCACGGCGCCTGAGCAGCAAGCACGGAGAGGAATGCCATGAGACGTCTTGAAGGCAAGGTGGCCCTGGTCACGGCGGCCGCGCAAGGGATCGGCAAGGCGACCGCCGAACGCTTCGCCCGCGAAGGCGCCCGCGTCATCGCGACCGACATCAATACCGAACTGCTGGGCGGGCTCGCCGGCTGCGAGACGCGCCGCCTCGACGTCACAAGCGACGATGCGGTCAAGGCGATCGCGGCCGAGATCGGCGACATCGACATCCTGTTCAACTGCGCCGGCTTCGTGCATTCCGGCACGATCCTCGACTGTGAGCCGGACGCCTGGGCGTTTTCCTTCGACCTCAACGTCACGGCAATGTACCGCACCATCCGCGCCTTTCTGCCGGGCATGTTGAAGAAAGGGGGGCTCGATCGTCAACATGGCCTCGGCCGCATCGAGCGTGAAAGGCGTGCCGAATCGGTTCGCCTATGGTGCCTGCAAGGCCGCAGTGATCGGCCTGACGAAGTCGGTCGCGGCGGATTTCGTGGCGCAAGGTATCCGCTGCAACGCGATCTGTCCCGGCACGATTGAATCCCCATCACTCCACGAGCGGATCTCCGTGCAGGCGATCTCCAGTGGCAAGACCGAAGCGCAGGTGCGCGACGCCTTCGTGGCGCGCCAGCCGGTCGGCCGCATCGGTAAGGCCGAGGAGATCGCGGCCCTCGCGGCCTATCTCGCTGCCGACGAGGCCGCGTTCACGACGGGCACGATCCACGTGATCGACGGCGGCTGGTCGAACTGAACGCTACCCGATCGAAGGCCGAAGCCGGTTAAACGCCGGGGCGGAGTCTGCCGGCCGCGAGTGCTAGGGGAACTACCTCGGTTGAGAATTCACCCGCCGTGCCGGCGGGCGCGGGATCAGCATGGGCACGCCGCGGCGATACTGCTCGTAGCGCGAACCGAACTGCGCAACCAGATCCCGCTCCTCGAGCCTGACGCCGACGAGAATGTATCCGGTGGTCATGACCGCGAACAGCAGATGCCCGGCCGTCATCCGCGGCGTCGCCCAGAAGGCGAGGAGGAAGCCCAGCAGGAGCGGGTGGCGCACCAGCCGATACAGCAGCGGCGTCCTGAACACGGCCACGCGCGCCGTGGGTCCACGTAGGGCGTCAAATACCTGACGCAACCCGAACAACTCGAAATGGTCGATCATGTAGGTTGACGTCAGCGACGTCAGCCAGCCGATCCAGGAGATCGCGGTCAGCAGGGACGCCGGCCAGCCCTTCACCTGCCAGATCGTCGTAGCGATCGGCCGCCACTGCCAGAAGATCAGGATCAGAAGCAGGCTCGAGATCAACACATAGGTGCTGCGTTCGCAGGACGCCGGAACGATCGTCGTCCACCATCGCTTGAAGGCTGGACGCGCCATGACGCTGTGCTGGACGCCGAACACGCCGAGCAGCACGACGTCGGTCAGGATCGCCTGGGCGAGCCCGCTTCCGGCACCGACGTCGACCGACTTCGGCACCCAATAGTTGCCGACAAAAGCCACGGTGTAGAGAAAGGAGCAGAAAAAGACGAAGTAGCTCGCAATGCCATAGATAAGGGCGGCGACACGTCCGATCATGAGGCTCTCCCGCTGGGTTGGGCACGGGCGACGATTGCCGCGCGTGGGCCGCGTTCAGGGCTGAACCGTCGCCGCTGACGCTGGCGACGATCGTCTGCCGTGGGTGGTAGCATCACCCCGTCCCCTGAGCGTCCCCGGACCGGGTAATTGCAGGTCGCATCACGATGGTTCTGTTCAGCGTGCGGACGCTTGGATTTCCGGAGATCCGTCGGGACGACCAGCTGTGCCGGCTGGCCTTGCGCAAAGGCTTGGCCCTGCTGGTCTATCTGGCCGAAGCGAAGGGCGCCGTTGGGCGCGAGACCGTGGCCACCATGTTCTGGCCTGAAAGTCCCGAAGAGGTCGTACGGGCGCGGCTGCGGCGCCTGTTGCACCGCCTCCAGTTGGTGCTCGGCGACGACGTTCTCACCACCGACCGGCTGACGGTTCGTTGGTCGTCGGCGATCGACCCGCAGGTCGACACGCGGCTGTTCGAGCAGGCCTGCGACCGCGGCGAGTTCGAACTGGCCTGCCGCCTCTATCTCGGTGACTTCCTCATGGGCTTCTCGCCCGGCGACTGCCCGCAGTTCGACGAGTGGGCCTTCTTTCGCCGTGAGGCCCTGAGGGGCCGCGCGATCCAGGCGCTCGAGCGCGTGGTCCACGACAAGAATGCGGCCGGCGACTACGCAGCCGCGGCCGCGCACGCCAGCCGTCTCGCTGAACTCGATCCGTTCAGCGAAGTCTACGGCCGGCACCTCATCCGCAATCTCCTGCTCGCCGGCGATCGGGCTGCGGCGGGGCGTCACCTCGAGGCCCTGACGCAGCGTCTTCGCGACGAGCTCGACCTGGCGCCGGAAGCCGAGACCCGCGCGCTGCTCGGGGACGGCGCAACGGTGCCGGTCGCGGCCCCGCCGCCGACGCGCTATGTCAGCGGTGGCGGCGTCCATCTCGCGTTCCAGACCTACGGCACCGGCCGCATGGATATTCTGGTGCTGCCCGGTTTCGTGTCTCACGTCGAACGGGTTTGGGAGGAGCCCCGGTGCCGGGCGTTCCTGGCCTCCCTCGCCGAAATGGGCCGTCTCATCCTGTTCGATCGCCGCGGCATCGGGCTTTCCGACCGGATCGGGTTCACCCCCAGCGTCGACGCGACCGCACAGGACGTCGGCACCGTGCTTGACGCCGCCGGCAGCCGCCGGGCCGTGCTGTTCGGCGCCTCCGAGGGCGGGCCGGCCTGCATCAAATTTGCTGCGGATCGTCCCGACCGTGTCGTCGGCCTCATTCTGTTCGCCTCACTGGCGAAGGGAAGTGCTGCGCCCGACTATCCGCACGCGCTCGGGGCCAGTCAGTATGACCTGTGGCTGCAGCAACTCATTGCGGTCTGGGGAGGGCCTGCCGGCATCGAGACGTTCGCGCCGAGCCTGTCGGACGATCCGCGGGCGAGAGCCTGGTGGGCAGGCTTACTCCGGGCCGCGTCGAGCCCCGGGGCGATGAAGGGCCTGCTCGAAGCGTTGCGCGATATGGACGTGCGGCCTCTTCTCGGCCGCATTGCCGCTCCGACCCTGGTGCTTCACCGTCGCGGCGACCGCGCCGTTCGCATCGGCGCCGGCCGGCATCTCGCCAGCCACATCGCGCAGGCGCGGTTCGTCGAACTCGACGGCGCCGATCACTGGGCCTTCGCGGGCGATCAGCAACCCGTCCTCGCCAGCATCAAGCAATTTGTCGGCAGTCTCCGGGTGACGACATAGAACGGGCAGAAAGCCACGCTGAGGGCAGCGGCTTGTGTGGTGCTGTCCAAGGGGAAAGCCCTCGAGAGTCCGGCGTTCTCGAGGGCTTCTTCACTGTGCCGGAAGCCGAATTTTCGGCGGCGTCAGTCGCCGCGCCGGGCAGCCGGCGAAAGGAACGCGAACCAGATCAGCGCGGCTAAGGGAAGGGTCGCGCCCAGGGCGGCGATGGCCAACCAGCCGCCGAGGGCATGGATTTCGCTGGCCACTGCCGATCCGACGGCGCCGCCGATGAAGATGCTCGTCATGTAGAGCGCATTGAGCCGGCCACGGCTCGCCGCTTCGAGCCCGTAGATGGCGCGCTGCCCCAGCACGAGGTTCATCTGGACGGCGAAATCGAGGGCAACGCCGGTGAACGCGAGGCCGATCACGCCGAACCCTGACCCGAACATCGTGGGCAGGAAGCTTGAGGCGGCAAGTGCCAAGGCCGCCAAGGTCGCACCCCGCGTCCGCCCGGCGTCGGCCAGGCGGCCGGCGAGCGGAGCTGCCACCGCACCCAACGCGCCGACCAGAGCGAACAGCCCGATCTGCGACTGGCTGAGGTCATAGTGCCGGGACAGCTCGATCGGCACTGCGGTCCAGAACAGGCTGAAGACGGCGAACAGGGTCGCCTGCAGTGCCGCGCGCTCACGCAGCACCGGCATGCGGCGGAACAGCTGCTCGAGCGACAGCAGCAGCTGCCGATAGGTCGAACGATGGGCAGGCTGATAGCGCGGGACGGCGGTGGCAAAGAGCACGAGGATGCCGAGCATCAGGGCCGACGCACCGGCGAACGTCGCCCGCCAGCCGAAATGGTCCGCCACGAAGCTCGAGAGCGGACGGGAGAGCAGGATGCCGAGCAGCAGCCCGCTCATGATCCCGCCGACCAGCCGCCCGCGGCTCTCGTCGGGCGCCAGATGCGCCGCCAGCGGGATCAACACCTGCACCGCCACGGAGCTAATGCCGATGAGGAGCGAGAGCAGCAGGAACGCCGCCGGGTGACTGGTGAGTGCCGCGCCGAGCAGGCTGGCGGCGGCCAGCGACGTGGCGAAGAAGATCAGCCGCCGGTTTTCCACCAGGTCGCTCAGCGGCACCAGGAACAGCATCGCCAGCGCATAGCCGATCTGGGTGAGCGAAACGATCAGGCTGGCCGCCCCCTCGCTCAGGCCGACGTCGGGCGCGATGAGCCTGATGATCGGTTGTGCGTAATAGATATTCGCCGCGATCGCGCCGGTGCAGAACGCGAAGAGGAAAGCCAGGCCGCGCGTCATGGTCGGCAACGGCCGCTCGGCCGAAGCCGGAAGGGAAAGGATGCTCATGGCATGGCCCTCCCGCTCAAGCCGCGCGGCTTCGGCGCGCCGGGAGCGCCGGATAGTCGGTATAGCCCGCGGCGCTGCCGCCGAAGAATTTGGTGGCGTCCGGCACATTGAGCGGCGCCTTCTGGCGGAAGCGCTCCGGCAGATCGGGATTGGCGATGAACAGCCGGCCGAACGCGATGATGTCCGCTCGTCCTTCGGCCAGCGCCTGCTCCGCCGCGGCGCGGTCATAGCCGCCGGCGAGCATCAGGACGCCCGTGTAGAGACGGCGCATCCGGCGGATGATCGCATCCCAGCGCGGATCGCGGTTTTCGTCGAGGACGATGCCGACGATTTCGGGCTCGACCAGATGCAGATAGGCCAGGGCCCGCCGGTCGAGCTCGGTCGCGATATAGCCGAAAGTCTCTTCCGGCGTATCGTCGCCCATCCCCATGAAGCGGCCCATCGGGGTGAGGCGGACGCCGACACGCTCCGTCCCCACTGCCTGGATGACCCCATCCACCACCTCGAGCAGGAAGCGCGCGCGGTTCTCGATGCTGCCGCCGTAGCGATCGGTGCGGTGATTGCTGGCACTGTTGATGAACTGGTCGATGAGATAGCCGTTGCCGGCGTGGATCTCGACGCCGTCCATGCCGGCTTCGATCGCATTGCGTGCCGCCTGGACGAAATCGGCGACGATCGCCTCGACGCCCTCGACGCTCAGTTCCTGCGGCACGGGAATTTCGCCCCAGACGCCATGGCCGTCGTCATCGACGATGAAGGTCTTGCCGGGCACCGGCATCGCCGTCGGCGCCACCGGCCGCGCGCCATTCGGCTGGAGGCTCGGATGCGAGACCCGGCCGACGTGCCAGAGCTGCAGGAAGATGCGGCCGCCCTCGCCATGCACCGCGTCGCTTACCCGCTGCCAGCCGGCGATCTGCTCGGCGCTGTGGATGCCCGGCGTCCAGGCATAGCCCTGACCCTGCTGCGAGATTTGCGTGGCTTCGGTGACGATCAGTGCCGCACCGGCGCGCTGACGGTAATATTCGACGGCCATCGCCGTCGGGACATTGCCCTCGCCGGCCCGCGAGCGGGTCAGCGGCGCCATCGCGATGCGATGCGGCAGGTCGAGCGACGCAAGCTTCAACGAAGAGAACAGATTGGTCGTCATGATCGAGGATCTCCAAAGCCAATGACGAGAGCCGATTGCACGTCTAGAGATGAGTTATCCGCCGGCTTTGGATAATTCGGTCATTTCGGGGATAATCTTTGCGTATGGCGCAACGATCGGCGTGCCTCCGTGCGGGCGCGCAACGCTTCGTTGGCACTTGAGGAGTGCGGCGGCTTGGATCTCTTCGCGTCCGTCAGGGCCTTCGTCACCGTGGTCGATCGCGGTGCCTTCACCCGCGCCGCCCGCGAGATGGGCGTCTCGACCTCCTCGCTCACCCGGCTGGTGGACAGCCTAGAGGAGCATCTGGGCGTGCTGCTGCTCAACCGGTCAACGCGGCGGCTGACCCTGACCGACGCGGGCGAGAGCTATCATGAGCAGGCGACCCGCATCCTTGGCGAGTTGGATGAGGCCAACCGCAGCGTCGGCGAGATCGGTGGCCCGCCGCGCGGCCTGCTCCGACTCAGCCTGCCGGTCGCCTTCGCCCAGCTCCACATTTCGCCCGCCATTCCCGATTTTCTGCGCGCTTATCCGGGCATCGAGCTCGAGCTGATCCTGACCGATGCGATGGTCAACCTGGTCGAAGAGCGGGTCGACCTTGCGATCCGCATCGGCAGCCTCGATTCCTCGAGCCTGGTCGCGCGCAAGCTGGCACCACAGCGGCGGGTGCTCTGCGCCAGCCCCGGCTATCTGGCCGTCCGGGGCGAGCCGCAGGTGCCGGCCGATCTCGCCCGCCACGACTGCCTCACCTTTTTCTACGGGCGCGGAGACCGGAGCTGGCATTTCGCCAAAGACGGAGCCGAGCAGGTGGTCCGCATTGCTGGAGCGATCCGCGCCAACAATTCGCTGGTGCTGCGCGACGCGGCGATTGCCGGAAGTGGCCTTGTGCTCGTGCCGAGCTGGCTGGTGGGCAACGACATCGAGGCCGGACGGCTGCGTCCCGTGCTGACCGACTGGCAGGCGAACCCAAGCGCCGCGGCCGCCGCCATCCATGCGGTCTATCTGCCCAACCGCCGCAGCTCGAAAGCGGTGCGGGCCTTCATCGATTTTCTCAGCGCGCGCTTCGGTTCGCCGCCCTATTGGGACCGCAATCCATAGCGCCTAGCCAACGACGGAAGGACGAGAAGGCCGACGCGTCGCAGGTGAAAAGGTCCTCGCCAAGAGGCCGCGCCTGGTTTCCCGGGCGCGGCCCTTCGCCGTTACGGGTTGGTCGGCGTCTGCGGGTCGCCGGCCGCCTTCATGTTGGGTGCGCCGAGGAACGCGGTGCCGATCACGGTGCCGTTGCCGAGCACCTGGTTATAACCCTTCTTCTTGGTCACGAATGCGCCGTTGTTGCCGGGAATGTTCTGCCGGAAGACCGTCGTTCCGCCGACCGCCTGGACGGCAGCCATGCCGTAGATATCGAAGTTCTCGTTGCCGAGACGCGAGCCCAGGAGCTGGATCTTGAGGGCCAGGAGGCCCGCCATGTCCGGAGAGGAAGCGCTGGTGCCGACGAAGCCGTAGAAGGCATTGTTGATGCCGACCCAATCGAAGCTGCGATTGGGGCCGCACGGATGGACGGCGACGCCCGGGCAGCCGCCCATGTGGAGCGACACGTCCGGCACGGTGCGCATCTTGGAACCGGTCGTCACCAGCTTCTGATAACCGGGTTTCGGATAGACGATGCTGGTGCCACCGCCCGAGGCCCAGATCGCGCCGGTCGCGTTCGTGCCGAAGTCCGGGTCGCCGTTGACCGGGTCCGGATTGGCGTTCTCGCTCACATAGGTCGATGTCAGCTTTCCGGTGACGAAGCTCGTCACCAGATTGGTGCCGCCGACGCCGACGACATGCGGCGAGGAGGCCGGCGATTCGGCGGTCTGGAGGAAGCCGCCGCAGCCCGGGCCGCCGCCTTCCAGGCACGCGAGCGCCGGAACCGGGTTGGAGCCGAAATCGCCCGAGCTGGCCGTGAAGGTGATGCCTTGGACATTGCCTTGCGCGAAGAGATCGTCATAGACGACGAGGATGCCGCTGAAATCCTGGCCGTTATTGAAAGCCTTGGTATAGAAGATCTCGCCGCCGCCGAAGGACATGTTGACGACATCGGCCACGTTGGCTTCGATAATCGTGGTCAAGCCGGCGAGGATCGTGGCGTCGGACAGGTCCGGGATATTGTAGTCGATGATGCTGGCACCCGGCGCCATGCCGCCGGATTGCTGGATGTCCAGTTGGACTTCGGCAGAATTGAACGGATTGTTCGGGTCATATTTGGGGGCGCCGTACAGATCGATCTCGGTGATCTTAGGCGCCGGCAGGCCTTCGTGGGCGAAATACCTCTGGGTATCGGCCAGGCTCTGCCCATCCTCCATCAGGATGCCGATGGTGACGCCGGTACCGTTGAGGAGCTTGTAGCTAGGGAAAGTATAGGCTTCCTTCAGATCATCGAACCAATAGCCGCCGGTTGGGCTCGTCCGGTTGTCGGGCAGGTCGGCCCGGACCATCGACGGCTTCTTCATCCGGACGATGCTGTCGAAGGCCGGGACCACGGCGCCGCTGGCGGCGAGGTTCGGCGTCATCACCATCGGCTTGGTCGCCGCAAGGCCGCTGCGGCCATTCTTGAAGTGCGCCGTGGCAAGCTCCGTGGCGAACGCGCGCTCGACGGCGGCGACGCTGCCAGTGACGTGCAGCGAGTGGCTACGCACTGCGGTGACCTGAAGCCCGTTCGCGGTCAGCTCACGGGTGATCTTGTCGACGGTCGCCCGCGACGGCGCGAAGCGTGCTTCGAACTCGGCCGGCTTCAGCCATTGATGATATTGCGGCGTGCCGGGCGTCTGCAGAGCCTCTTCGAGCTTCAGCAACTCCGCTTTATGCTCGAGCGGCAGGTAAATATCGAACTCGAGTTGGGTCTGCGCCGCCGCACGAGCGCCAAGCTGGGCCTTCTCGAAGGCGGCAGCTTGGTTGGCGGTCAACACGAGCCCTGACATTCCAATCGCTGTACAAGCAAGAAGACTAAACTTATTCATTGAATCCTCCCTGGGTGGCGAGTTCTTCTTCTGCGACGCGCCGGGACGATTTTGGTGAAATTTGCCTGTCGTCCGTATCTATTCTCGGGAATATCCGTCGCGGCGCGGTTTTGTTTCTTTTATGCTGCGATGTTTGTTGATGATCGGGGAAAAAGTTGCGGGAACTTTCCAGATTATCGAAAATATCTTTTCGAATTAACGAAGCATTAACTGTAATATAATGCCGCAGCGACACCCTCGCCAGCAAGGGAATTATATTGAGGCGTATCCCAGGTTTGGGGACCGTCGGCGGGCTCGGGGCGGTTGCTTTAGGATTACGGGATTTTATATTGCGGCGCGAAGAGGTCGGTGGCGTCGGTCGGCAGGGTGGGCCTTATGGATTTCCGTCACCCCACGCGGCTATCGGCCAAGTCTGCGGCCATACATTCCGGTTACTAAAGACCTGCCGACCGCCGATATGCGCGCATGTGAGGCCCAAGGTGCCCAATGGAGCGAGGGTGAAGCGGTGGCTTTCGCCTTCGATCAAATCATTTCGCCAGGAAGTCTGGCGACCGAAGGGCCGCGTTCGGGCGATCGCAGCAGCTAGGCAATGTACGTCTGCGCGGCGGCGAAATGGCGCGATGGGCCAGACTTGGCTCACTCAGTCGAATCGAAATCGTCCTCCCTGGCATTCAGCATCGCGGCCAATGTGCGCAGGCCGGTATCGAGCTGATCCATGGTCGGCGCCGCCAACGCCAGCCTCACGGCATTCGGCGCGTGGCCGGGTGTGACGGCGAAGGTCGTCGAGGGCGTCAACGCGATGTCGCGCCTGGCTGCGGCAGCGACGAAAGTCTGCGAGCGCCAGTGCGCCGGCAGCGTCAGCCACAGATGATAACATTTTCCGTTGGCCTGGATTTCGAAACCCGAAAGACGATCGGCGGCCAGTTTCTGCCGCGCGCGCGCATCGAGGCGCTTCAGTCTGGTAAGCTCGGCAACGGTGCCGTCGCCCATCATCCGCAGCGCGGCCGCAAACGCAAATCCCGATGCGGTCCATCCGCCTGAGCGCACCGAGGCCATCACGCTGTCGCGCAGGCGCCGCGGCGGCACGATGAAGCCCAGCGTCAGGCCCGGCGCGACCCTCTTGGAGAGACTGTCGATGACGATGCAGGAGTCCGGCGCGAGTGCCGCAAGCGGCGGCTCGTTGTCGAGGAAGCCGTAGACATTGTCCTCGATGATCGGAAGGTTGAGCGTTTCGGCCACGCGCAGGAGGTCGGCCCGGCGCGCCGAGGGCATCGTCATGCCCAGCGGATTCTGGATCACCGGTTGAATGTAGATGGCCGAGAGATGGGCCTCATGATGCGCCTTTTGCACCGAGTCAGGCCTGACACCGCCTTCGTCCATCGCCAGCGGTACCAGTGAAATACCGAGCCGCGCGGCAATGCCCTTGATGAAGGGGTAGGTCAAGACCTCCACGCCGCAGCGGCCGCCCGTGGGCACGACTGCGGCGAGTGCTGCGGCAATGCTCTGCCGTCCGTTGCCGGTGAAGACGAGCTGATCGGGGGCGGCGGACCATGCGCCCTCAGACAGGTACTCGGCGGCAACGCTTCGGACCGCCGGTGTTCCGACGCTGGTCGCCTGCCTCAATGCGGCTTCGAGCGCCGCAGGCTTCTCCAGGCCATCCAGGCTCTTAGCGATGAGCGCGGTCTGATCGGGAAGTATCGGGTAGTTGAATTCGAGGTCGATCCGGATGCCGCGTGGCTCGCTTGGTGCTGCCGCGCCGCGCCTGGCATCGCCCGAGATGAACGTGCCCCTGCCGACTTCCCCGACGACAAGGCCGCGGCGCAATAGCTCGGCATAGACGCGGCTCGCCGTCGAGACGGCGATCTTGCGCTCGTAGGCGAAATTGCGCTGGGGCGGCAGGCGGTCGCCCGGCCTGAGAGTGCCCTCGGCAATTTCCGCGGCGATGGCGTCGGCCAGCCTCAGATATTCGGACTTCGACATTTATTGCACCGAGAGCAATCTATTTATTGTACCGAGATTAATATCGGAACATTTTACCTGCATCAACCATATTGTACCGGGCGCTCCAGCCCGGAGCAACCATTGGAGACCAGAAATGTCTGCAACCATTTCGGCCATTGGCCGGCCTGCAATCACGGCGAGGGTAAGCACGTTCTCTCGGCTTTTCAGCGCCTGTTGGCATGGGATCGCGCGCTATTTCGTCCGGCGCGCCGCCATTGCTAGCCTTCGCGATCTCGATGACCGCGGACTGCGCGACATCGGTCTCGCACGGGGCCAGATCGAAGCGGCGGTCCACGGTTTCATGATTGCTTCCGGCCGGGGGGAGGGGGCGATGACGGCCTCGTCGGCGACGCTCTGCGCGGCGATCGGTCCGCGCGCAGGCGGGCGCCGGTGCGCGTCAACGGCGGAGGCGGTTCCATGGAACTAACGCTTGTCACGATCATGGTCGCCTTCGCCGGCGTATTCCTGATCTGCTTCATGAAGGGCGCGTTCGGCGGCGGATTCGCGATTGTGGGCATTCCGCTGTTGTCGATCGTGATGGACCCGGTCACTGCCGGCGGTCTGCTGGCACCCCTGTTCGTCGCGATGGATCTGTTTGCCCTGCTCTACTGGAAGCCCTCGACCTGGTCGAAGCCGGACCTGGTGCTGCTCTTGCCCGGGCTGGTGATCGGCATCGGATCCGGGTACCTGCTGTTCCGGTTCCTCGACCACCGCGCCATCGCGATCGTGATGGCGGTGATCACCCTGATCTTTGTCGGCCTATGGTTTGCTGCCGGCGCGGAGGTGACGACCCGTCCGCGTTCGACGCCGAAGGCGATCACGGCCGGTCTCGCCTCGGGCATTACCACTATGGTGGCGCACTCGGGCGGACCGCCGCTTGCGATGTATCTGATGCCCCTCGGGCTCACCAAGGAAATCTACGCGGGAACGACGAGCCTGTTCTTCACCGTCGGCAACGCGACCAAGGCGGTGCCGTGGCTGCTCTTGGTGAAACCGACCGCCAACGTCTGGACATTGATGGCGGTTTGCCTGTTCGCGATTCCCGCCGGCGTAAGGCTGGGTTGGCGGCTGCACGGCACGTTGGACCAGCGTCAGCTTTATCGGGCCTGCTACGCATTGCTGGTTGTGACGGCGTTGAAATTATTGTGGGACGGTGTTTCTGGCTATCTCGCGTGAATTCGGGTCGCGAATGTCCGCGACGGGGAATTTCCGATCGAACCATGGGCTTTGCCGGCTCGTTTGATGTCTGCTTTGTCCCAGAAGCAACCGACGCCGAAGGCGGGCCGCGTCGGTCGCCTGGCCCGCGGGGTCCCGCGCGCCTGCCTTCGGCGTACGGACGGCATCCCGTTTTGTTAATGTAAGTGGGCAGAAGTAACGGCATTAATAAATACATTTAATGCACTTTAATAAATCATAGTAGATATCTGATTCGCCCTTCCGTCATGGTGGTTTTCGTGATGGCTGTAAGGGCCATCGGGGTAGGTCGCGTAGATCGTCAGATCTTTCGTCTGGCACATGCTCCTGTAGTCGCCGATCCGGTTCTGAAGATCATTCGGTATTTGTACATCAATAAAAAAAGACCTCGGACAGGGAGCGATGGATGAACATCCTCGTGACGGCACCCCCGGCTCTATTGGCGGCGTCGCGGCGAAGGTAGCTGGCACTGTTCCGCTTCCGCGTCGGCAACGAGCGGGTGATCGCCGCCGGAACCTCGCTCCGGCAGACCACGATCCGATCGCGCCAGTGTTTTTGCACGGCTTCCATCGTATGACGGACGCGGCATTGCCCTCCCCCAAACCCCCGTTCCATTCACCCATCGGGGAGGATGACGCTGGCCGCGCCGCGATCGTAACATGACGCTTCTTATGGTTTCGTTGGCAACGATACCAATGACACCATAGGAGCGTCGCCCGAAGGTTGGGCGAGGCGCGGCGGGAGGCTCGATCGATCTGCGGCCCCGGCCGAGGTCGGAAAAAAAGAACAAGAACTACAGGGCAATGTAGCCAAAACCATGATCACCAAACCCCATCCAAAGAAACGCTCAGGCGATCAATCGGCAGTGCTGCGCACAAACCGGTCGCGTACCGGCATGTCCTTTGCGAATCGCTAGAGAATCTCACCAGCATCGATAAGTCCGTTCTTCTGCTTCCAAGGGGATTGATTGAAATGAGTGTCCGTACTTTGCTTCGGCCGGTCTCGGTACCGGTCGGGAAGGTGCTCGTGCGCCCGCTTGCAGCGATGCTTCTGATGAGCACTGCGCTGCCGACCCTGGCCGAAGCGGCGATGCCGACGGATCGCCTGCTGGCCACGGCCCAGGATGCGGGACCGATCGATCCGACGACGCCGATGACCGCCACGATCTGGCTCACGGGCAGCAACCAGGCCCAGTTGGACGGCTATGTCGCCGACGCCTACAATCCGAAGTCGC
>Ga0070730_10000607_pt1 | contig 39646 bp, 27 predicted proteins | sample Coa_R1_3_FD_66447 | JGI IMG/M metagenome (GOLD analysis project Ga0070730, IMG submission 66447) | Surface soil microbial communities from Centralia Pennsylvania, which are recovering from an underground coalmine fire - Coalmine... | ecosystem: Environmental > Terrestrial > Soil > Unclassified ...
GTCATCGTCGCCCGGCGCCCGCCCGTATACGTGAACGTCACCGCCGGAGCGTGGAAGCTCCCGTCCGGCGTCTTTGACAGCAACTGATTCACACCGTCGTACGCATACGTCGTGGTTTTTCCATTGAAGTCCGTCCGCGTCGCCAGGTTTCCGTTCGCATCGTACGTGTACGCTTCGCTCTGCCCCAGCGGCAAAATACGCGCAACGCGCCGCCCCCGCTGGTCATACTGATAATTCGTCGTGTGATTATTAGAGTCGGTCTGCGTCAGGCGATTGCCCACTTCATCGTACGAATAGCTTGTCACCTGATTCAGCGCGTCGGTCACGCTCGTCAACCGCCCCAGATTGTCGTAACCATACTGCGTGGTTTTTCCGTTTGCATCGGTCCGCGAGCTGACGCGGCCGAGCGCGTCGTACGCCGTCGTTTCAAAATTGTTGTCGGCATAAATCGTCTTCGTCCGGCGATTCGCTGCGTCGTATTGAAACTGCGTCGTGTGATTGTTCGCGTCGACGGCGCTCGTCTGATTCCCCGCGCTGTCGTACACGAACGACGTGACGTGGCCCAGCGCATCGGTGACGCTGGTGCGGCGGCCCGCGTCGTCGTAGGCATACTGCGTGGTGTGATTCAGCGCATCGGTCGTTGAAATAACTTGCCCCGCCGCGTCGTAAACGGTTTTTGAAGCGGCCCCGGTGGAGCCGTTGAGCGTCTGCGTCAGCCGGCCCGCGGCGTCGTACGTGTATCGGAAATTGACCTGATTGCGGCCGGTGAAATTTGTTTTTCGGCCGCCGGTGTCGTACGTCGTGGATTCCGTGGATTGATCGGGATAGGAAACGAAAGTCACGCGGCCCGCTGCATCAAAGGCGTAAGACGTCGCATTGCCGCGCGCGTCCGTCGTCGAACTTTGCTGGCCAAGATTGTTGTAAGCCGAGGACGTGCTTGCGCCGTCGGGATAAATGGTCTTGATGAGCCGGTTGCTGGAATCGTAGAGGAATTGGGTCAGCAGAGTTTGCGGCGTTCCTCCGGGCAAAGTTCTGGTGACGGACTGGCTGGCGCGATTGCCGTTGCCGTCGTAGGTGTATGTCGTCACCGTGTTGTTGGCGTCGGTCTGCGTCGTCAAATTGCCGAAGCTGTCGTAAACGAAACTGGTGGTGTGGTTCAGCGGATCTTTCGCCGTGGCGAGCTGGCCGCGGCCGGTGTAGGTATTCGTTGTCGTCTTCCCGAGAGGATCGGTCGTTGTCAGCAAATTACCATTGTTGTCGTACGTGTTCGTGGTCGTGTGGCCGTTCGCGTCCGTGATGGTGAGCGGCTTGCTCAGCGCGTTGTATGTGTACGTGGTCGTGTGACCGAGCGGATCGCTTTCCGTAAGCCGATTGCCCAGTTGGTCGTAAGTATACGTCGAAGTTTTTCCGAGCGCGTTGGTGTCCGTGAGCTTGTTGTCGCTCGCGTCGTAAGTGGAAGAAGTGACGTGGCCGAGCGGGTCGGTCACTTGCACGACGTTTCCGTCCGCGTCGTACGCGTAGGACGTGGTATTGCCGAGGGCGTCTTTGACGGTCTCCACGCGATTGGCCAGGTCGTGGGTAAAGGTGGAAGATTGTCCCGCCAAGTTTGCCGTGGAAAGCAACCTGCCCGACGCGTCGTAACTGTTTGCCAGAACGTTGTTGCCCGTCGGATCGAAAATGTGCAGCAGGTTGTTCGCGTGGCCTCCGTCGTAGTCGAAGGCATAGGAGTCGCCGCTCCAATTCTTCAGCGCAACGAGGAAATCGGAGCTGTACGTGTACCGCATCTCGTTGCCCGCAAGGTCGACGATCGCCGTGATGTGCCCGCGCGCATCCCGCCGGAATGAAACGCTCTTGCCCGCGGAACTCGTGATGCCGTTTGCGTTGATCGAAAGCGTGTTGCCGTTCGCGTCGGAGGCAGCGATGAGGCCCTGCGCCTCGTCAATCGTATAGGTCGAGCCATCGACGGTCTTGAGCACGAAAATCGACGGGCTGTACGTGTTGCCGTCGAATCCGAGAAGCGTGACGGCGCCGGGCCATGTGCCATCGACGACGACTGAGCCGCCATCCAAAGGCGTCAACGTTGCGCCGGCGCTGTTCGCGGGGCCGGGCATCTGCGTGAACTGCACGGTCGCCGCTTCAATCGGCGCAACCGCCTGGCACGACTGCGCCAGGCCCTCCTGGAAGCGATACGTTCTTCCGTCCGGGAAGACCACGGTCACAAACGCCGGATTTGGAACTTGCAAGCAATACTGCGGAATGAAATTGGAACTCTGCTGCGTGCCGTTCCAGCCGAGTCCGGGCGCGTGCGTCTTTTTCACGCGCACGTTCGACAAGCTCAAGCGCCAACCGATGCCAAAATCGCCGTTCGACTTGTCGCGGCTGTCGTAGGTGCGAATCACCTGAATCGGAATGCCCGCAACCGGCACGGTCAGGTCGTTGAACGAAATCGTGAACACGCCGACCTTGGCATTTCGCGACACCGTCACATTTTCGACGGCCGTCGCGGTCAAGCCGAATTGATCTTGCGTGGTGAGCTTCAGCGTATAAAGGCCGTTGAGCAGAAGTGTCGGGTCAAACGTTCCCAGCGGCCCGTTTGTGACCGTGCCGCTGCCGGAACCGATCGCAGTGAAAGTCTGCGTGGCCGAATTGTCCAGCGGCGCGTACGAGAGCGTCCAGCTGCCGCCACTCACATTGCCGAGGATCGGACCAATCTGAGTGATTTCGCCGCCATCCAACGGAGAAACGAACGAAACGCTCGGACCGCTGGCGCCTCCGACGGGCAGAACGGAAACGTTGATGCTCGAATTCACCGCACTGCTCCCGGCAATCAATTGCAGAACATACAACCCGGGCGTATCGGCCTGGAACATTGTCACGAGAGAAGTCCCACTGCCAAACGTCACGTTTGCGCCGGCCGGAAAACTCAATACGCGCCAGTTGGTCGACAGCCCGGTTATCGGCTGGCCCGCCACCGTCACTGTGCCTGAAATCGAAATCTGCGTGTTGACGATTCCTTGCGCCGTCGCCGGCGTCGTAACCACGGGAACTGCGGCCGTAATGTTCGTGAAGGACGTCGTAGTGTACTGCCCGTCCGACGCGCTCAAGGAAAATACATAGTCGCCCGGCGTGAAGAATTGCACGCCAGTATTCGCTGCGTTGGGACTCGCAATGCTGGCGATATCCGGCCCGCGCACTTGAGACCACTTCAGCTTCAGAGTACTGCCCGCCGGCAATCCGTCATCGGACGCGGAACCATTCAACGGTGCGCCCTGCAGGAAATTCTGGACGAATGGAACCACTTGGTCCGGTCCTGCGTTGACCGTTGGCGGCTGGTTCGGCGGAAACACAGTAATGGTCACGGTTGCGGCGGAACTTAACTGCGAGTCGTTCGCGCTCAGTTGCAGAACGTAAGTGCCAGCTTGCGTGAAACTGGCGGGAGTGGCGGCCTGCGTGGGCGCACCAAAGGACACAGGCGCCGGCCCGCTCAACTGCGACCACTGCTCGGTCAGCGCACCGCCTTGCGGCAATCCGTCGTCTACGACCGATCCAACCAACGAAAGCGTGCTGATCGGGAGGAAAAGGCTCTGATTCGGCCCGGCGCTCACGACGGGCGGCTGGTTCGGTCCGTTTCCAATCCAAGTGAGTATCGCTGTGTCGGCCGCCGCGTCCGCCGACGCCGCCACGGAATCCGTTCCAACATTATTCCCACGATACGAAAACGCGGCAGTGCCGGTGGAATCCGTCGTCACCGTCGAGGTACTCGGATTCGCGCCGGTGATTTGGAACGTGACGCCTACTCCGCCCAGCGGACTTCCAAACCGGTCTGTAACCACCGCGCTCACTGTCGTTTGCGCGGTAATCGGATTCGTGGCGGTCTTCGGACTTACACGCAACGTGTTGCCCGCTTCGCCCTGCAAATAGCAGGCTCCGCCTGTGTAGCTGTATGCATCCGCGACGTTGAATCCGTAAGAAAGCACGCCAAATGGCACCGTGCCCGTTAGAACGTGTGTTCCCTTCGTAATGGGGACTTGCGCGCCGGAAAAACCGCTGTTTCCAACCGGAACGAAATTCAGACTCGGAATCGCCGTTCCGTCCAAAAGCAGCGCGCCGCTCGTCACCGCCGAGGTTGGCGCAACCACATTGACGAAATTAATTTGATCGAATCCTTCCGGAGGCGTGGCGATCGTGTAGTTCCCGCCAAACTGCTCGAATCCGGTCAGCACAGCCATCGATGGATCGACGTTCCCGTTCCCGGCGAACCCTTGGCTTGCCGCATACTGCACGACCATGATCGGGGCATCCGCATTAATCGTCGATGCCTTCGTGAGCAGCTGCTCGGTGAACTGTCCGCGATCCAGAGTCGCTATCAGTTGATTGTTGAGTTTGACGTGCGTTCCATTCACCGACGCGACGACCCGGAAGAAGTCGCCGTTGCGCTCTGTCTCAAGAGGTACGGTGAGATAGTCCGACGCCCACAGATTCGTCGGAGGCAACTGCTCCATGATCGCATTGCAGGTGGCAGAGTCCGACGGAATGTTGGTGCAATCGTGCCCACCGAAGACCGCGATCGGATTATTGGCGCTGATCTGTGTTCCCGTAAAATCGGCCGGCCCGCCCCGGCTGCATGTGGCGTTCCCAAAGCAGAACTCGTCGCGCAGTTGATAGGTTTGTCCTGCATTCAGAGTCACGTTATACGGGACACCGCTGTTATGACCGTTGGCGGTCGTCGCCGGAGTTATTGAGACGCTCGTATTGTCCTTGGTGGCGGTGATCGCAAACTCCGACCCCGGTATGCCGGTCTGATACGCGGCAACTATATAGTCCGTCCCGAGCGATGCCGTCGGAAGGCCGAGGAATCCGTCCGAGGCAAAGGCCAGGTAATCGATCCCCGCCACGGCAACGGGCGCGAGCGCCGTGATGTGAATGCCCTTGTTCTCGACCTGATCCGTGCTCGAAACCATCGTCGCGACCGGCACTTGAAGAAATGTGACTTGTCCAGGCGTGACCGTAAACGGCGCCGTGAAACCGCTTCCCGGAACGCTCAACACGCCACTGGTCGCGTTGTCTCCGGAAATGGCCAAGTCAAGGAAGCGCGGTGAAGAGGTGTCGGCCGTGCGCTGGCCCATGAACATCAGCCAGAACTCTGTTCCCTTGTTGCTGCTCGTGCAGGTCAAATGGCCTACATAGATCAAAACGTGGTTTGTGCCCGAGCTTATCCCATCCGTCGCGGAAAGCTGCAGATCGTAAACGCCTGGCTTGCTGAAGCTAACGCTTGATGTCAGTGAGTTGGCATTGTTGAACGTCGCTGTTCCTGGGCCGCTGATCTGGGTCCATTGCACCGCCACCGCTCCACCCGGCGGCAGAAACGGATCGCTAACAGAGCCGGTCAGTGTCGCTGAGTTCGGATAGAGAATCGTTTGGGTAGACCCTGCGTCGACAGAGAGGGCGCCACCTGCTGGTCCAACAAAAGTTACCAGCGTAGTTCCCGTCGACGTATATTGTCCGTCTGAAGCACTCAGTTGAAGAACGTAATTCCCCGGCAGACTGAACGTTGCTTGCGTACTCGTCCGAGTTGGCTGGCTGAAAGCCACCGTGCCCGGTCCAACGAGCTTCGACCATTGCACCGTCAAGTGGCTTCCCGCTGGCAATCCGTCGTCACTTGCGCTGCCGTTCAAAGTCGCGCTCGTCTGAGGATAAAAAATGCCTTGGCTCGGCCCCGCGCTCACCGACGGCGGCTGGTTTGCCGCTGTCAGCGTGACTGTTGTCGTTGCCGAACTGCTGAGCTGTGAATCCGATGCGCTTAACTGCAATACATACGATCCGACGACTGGCAGAGTCGCTTGTGTAGTGCTCTGATTCGGATTGCTGAACGTAACCGTACCTGGTCCGCTGATCTGCGTCCAAGTGATGATGAGCGTTCCGTTCGGCAAGCCGTCATCGGTGACCGACCCCAGAAGCGTCGCCGTTGTCGCAGGCAACGATATCGTTTGGTTCGGCCCAGCGTTCACAACCGGAGGTTGATTCGGCGAAGTCGCCGTGACCGTCATGGTAGCCGGTTGGCTGTCGACATATCCATCGTTCACAATGAGTTGCACCACGTAAAGTCCAACGACTGCGGGAACGAACGTCGGTTTTGCGGAGTTTGCATTCGAAAGCGCAGACGTGCTGCCGGAAGGCTGCGATAAGATCGCCCATCTGTACGCCAGTGGATGATTCACGGAATCGGACGACGCAGTTCCATCCAACTGCACGGTTGTTCCCTTCCTTACCGTCTGATTCGGCCCAGGATTTGCTACCGGAGGCACATCATTCGTCGAGATAGTCAAAGTGGCGGCAGCGCTGTTTAGAAAACCGTCGTTTACAATCAGCTGCACAACGTAGTTGCCGGGCAAATCCGCCTTGAAGGAAGTTGTAACTCCGCTCGGGCTCGCCAGCGAAGCCGAACTGCCGGCCGGAGCGCTCAACAGCGACCATTGGTAGCTAAGGGGCTGACTGTCCGAGTCCGTGGATCCACTCCCGTCCAGCGTAACTACAGTGTTCACGACGACCGCGCGGTTGGGTCCGGGGTTCGCCACCGGCGGGACGTCACTCGTCGAAATCGTCACCGTTGACGGCTGGCCGTCGACCGTTCCGTCGTTCACGATCAACTGGACCACGTAAGTGCCCACGCGATCCGCAAGGAATGTTGGTTGTACGGCCGATGTGCTTGACAGTGTTGCGCTGCTGCCGCTGGGCGCACTCAGAATCGCCCATCTGTAGGTCAGGGGATCGCCGTCCACGTCCGTCGAGTGACTTCCATCAAGCTGAACGATTGTCCCAACGTTAATTGTTTGGTTTGGGCCGGCATTCGCTACTGGTGGTGAATCTACGTCGCTGATCGCCAACTGCGACGGCGCGCTGTTCACTGTGCCGTCGTTCACGATGAGCTGCGCGACATAAGTGCCCTTCTCGTCGGTCACAAACGTGGGATTTACGACCGTCGCATTCGAGAGGATGGCTCGGCTGCCTTGCGGTACGCTCGCGAGCGACCAGTGATACGTCAGCGAGTCGCCATCGACATCCGTTGACTTGCTGCCGTCCAACTGCACCGTCGTTTGTGTCGTCACCGTCTGATTGGGCCCGGCGTTAGCAACGGGCGGAGCATTTTGCGAAGTAATCGTCACCGTGCTCGGCTGGCCGTTCACCGTGCCGTCATTCACGATTAGTTGAACGACGTATGTGCCGCTCTTGTCGGCAAAAAACGTCGGATTCACAAGCGTCGCATTCGAGAGTGCCGCGGTGCTCCCTTGAGGGGCCGAGAGAATTGCCCAGGAGTACGTCAGCGGGTCGCCGTCGACATCTGTCGAACCGGTGCCGTTGAGTTGCACTGTCGTCCCCGCGACGAGAGTCTGATTGGCTCCGGCATTCGCCACGGGGGGCGAATTTACATCGCTGATCGCCACCTGCGCCGGAACGCTATCAACTATTCCATCGTTGACGATCAACTGAATGACGTACGTGCCTTTCGCATCGGTAACAAATGTCGGATTGACGGCAGCAATATTCGAAAGCGTAGCCGTACTTCCCAGTGGCGCGCTCACGATGCTCCAGCGATAGGTGAGAGGGTCGCCGTCCACGTCACTCGATCCGCTTCCATTGAGCTGAACTGTCGTGCGAGTCGCGACAGTCTGGTTCGAACCCGCGTTGGCAACGGGCGGAGAATTCTTGGTGCTGACGACGACTTGAGCCGGCGCGCTGTTGAGCTCGCCGTCGCTTACGATTAGCTGGACCGTGTAATTACCAGGTTTGTCCACAACAAAAGACGAGAGTGGCCCGGTTGCGCCTGTTAACGAAGCGCTGCTGCCCGAGGGGACCGACACAAACGACCAGTTGTATGTGATTCTCAAGCCATCGGGATCGGTAGAGGCTGTACCATCCAACTGCACGGTTGTACCGATAACTACTGTTTGGTTCGGCCCGGCGTTCGCGACAGGCGCATGGTTTACAGCCAACTGTGGCGTAACGCTTGCCGTGCCACTGTAAGAGCCAGTCCAGTTCGAACCACCCCCGCCTCGCGCCCCTCCAACGACGAAAGACTTGTAATTCTCCGGAGTTCCCGCGTGGTCCGAGTTCGCGTATGTGCTCCCGCTTGTTGCGTCTATTGGTTTTACCCCTAACGTGCCGTAATTCGCGCTGAATGACGTGTACACCGCTGCCGCCCACTGCCACTGTAGCGACACACCGCTCTTGTCCGTGTAAAACGTGGCGGTCCAACTTACGGGATTGATTCCGCCCGGCAACGCCGCCGAAAGTTGATCGCTCAGACCGGCCAGAAATACGTTTCCCGAATAAGAAACGGGCACGGTTGTATTCCACTGGTTATGAACGGCGTCAAATGTTGTCGTCGAGTTGGATACTGAAGATGAGAAGGTGATGACCGAGTCCGGAACGGCCAGGCTCTGGGTCACGCCATTAACACCGAATTGCACAGAAGCCCCGCTCACTGTGATTGTTGCCCCCGACGAAGGAATTCCACTCGCTTTCATCACGCTGTTGAACCAAATGGAGTCGCCGGCGGGAATGCTCGTGCCGTTGAAGTTCGAACTAATGGTGCTGACGTTGGAAGGGGAACTCTGAGGGACAGCGGCAGCAAGTGCAGGAGCAGCAGGCACGGCGAAGCTTGCTTTGCCCAGCGCTCCAACCGTCCCCGACGAATGCATCGGTTGCCCCAACGGTGCCGTCAATCCAATCCGGAACGCCCCGCCAGATTCGACAGAGCGGGCGAAGGCAAGATCCCCAGGCAGACTTCCTGCAGCCAACAACCAGAACAACAGCCAGGCGATCGTCTGCCTAGCCGCAAATCGAAATTCGAAATCCAAACACCGGACAGCTAAGGACCGCAAAATTGGGCGCGCCATCAAAATTCTCCACTCGGAACACAGACTATTTTTCACAGAACTCCACGGTGACCGGGGAAACCTCACCCGCTCGATACACTTTATATTTTCAGGAGGCTCGGAGTTAGGCTGTGTCCGCTCCGACTCTTCTCTTTTCCGGCGCCAAACGAATTAGTCCCCTGAGGCGGATCGAAACAGCTCTCCGGTATTTGTTGCAGGCAAGGGCCAAGTTTTGCAAACTAGAAACGGAAAAGAATGCACGCGATTGTAGCCGGGCAAGGTAATAAGTCAAGCGGATATTAGTACAGGTAATAAGTCATTTCGTTCGAGTCGAATCGCTTGATCTCCATGAAGATTTGGTCAAAAGGCCAGGTCCAGGCAACACTCCTCCCGCCAAAATTCTGCTTCTGAAGAAGCCTGCTAAAGGCGGGCGGATTGAATCTCCGTTTATGCAATGCAGCGACCTTGGTGAATTCGACTGACGCCGCTCCAATCGGCACACAGTGCACGAAGTGTTAGTTTCGCCAAATCTCGAACCTGGGTCCTCTTAGTTCTACGGTTAGGAGCATTCCAGAATTGGGCATCCTGTAACGGCAACATTCTCTCATCAACTTTGCGCGACCTCGGCAACTGTATAGCCGAGCGCAGAATACCCGGCAAGCCGCTTCTTGTACATGCGAGCCAGCATAGGCACCATCACATCGGCATAGTCATAGACATGGACTTCGCTCTTGCTATCGTGAAGACGATGCAGGCGGCCCACGTACTGCTGCAACGTACCTTTCCACGAAATCGGCATTGCAAGAAGAAGCGTATCAAGACGTGGGTCGTCAAATCCCTCGCCGAGGTAACTTCCAGTCGCCAGGATCACGCGTGGTTCATCGCGAGGAACGGCTGCTAGTGATTCGGCCAGTTTCTTCCTTTGCTTCGCGCCCATCCCACCCTTCAAAATGAAAATGTGCGGACAGATTCCACCCAAACGCCCAGCCAAATAATCTAGATGTCCCGTCCGACTTGTCAGAACAAGCGGCGAGCGCCCGCTGGACAAAGCCTGCTGAAGGTCTCGAATGATGAGGTCATTCCTCTCCTGGCTAACGATGAGAGCCGCATCGATTGAGCTTTGTAAAATTCGGGATTTTGAAAAGCGGCGATGCGAAGCAGACGATCTATCATCCCGGACGGCAAGCCCTTCTTCTCGATATAGATAAGATTGCTCGTCACCACACTAACGTTTAGCGGCATTGAACCCGTGATTTGTCTTTCCCTTCGTTTCCGAGATGGGCGCCAGAGCCACGGTGCCTCGCCTTCGTCTTCATCGGGCAAATGGAGGTGCACTCCGACGGGATTACCCTCCGGGGCTATCGCATAAGTTATTCTAGCGAGTTGATCGACTGGCATTCTCGGAAGGGACTCTAAAAACTTCCACTGATCAGGATGCGGCTGAAACAGCTCATCCAAGAACACGCTATTGCCTTGTTCTCTGGGACGCTTTTGCAATGGCAAGGCAATCAAATTTCCAAAACCGCCCTTAGGCGTTGTGTCCTGACTAGGGAAAAGACGGTCGTATGAATCCAGCCCAATTTCATGCCTATTTTCCATAGTGCGGGTCAACAAGGCACATCCCAGCCTTCGGGCATCCGCAGCGGACACTGGACGGTCAAAAAATATCCATACGTGCGCGCCATTTCCTGATCGCGAGCGCTCAACAGCCATGGGAACCTGAAATCGCCTGCACGTTGCAACAAACGCCGCTGCATCAGCTAGCCAAGACTTCTTGTCGAAATCCACTGCAAGAAACCAGCAAGTGTCGTCAGGTAAAAGTGGATAAATACCGACCGTCTGCTTTCCAGTAAGATGATTGCGAATCGCATCATCCGTAAGTGGCTGGAGCATCCGGGTTTTGCGGGCAACCTTCTTTCTCTCTTCTGGTCTCGATGTATGAATGGCACGCCAGTCCATAAGGCTAGCTGGCGAATAGCCAGATTTGCCGTTTTTCCCTTCCCATCGAATGGCGAAAACGTCTTCACGCCCCCGAAACAGATTTCGAAAGAACGCAATCTTTTCTTCAGGTGTGGAAGCTCCGCTTGTGCTGGTGGACAAAGGCTTTGTGACTAGACCCGCTTGGGAAGCCGGGTCGTTGGTGGACGAACCATCAATCCCGAGCATTGCACGGAGACGCAAATTCTCTTCACGAAGCCGTCGACATTCCTCTTGCGTTGTTTTCAGATGCTCTTGAATACTGTCCTGATCAGGCATACCGCTGCTCATTACCTTAGGCTCCGCGGAAGATCTTATCCGAGGAACGAAAGGACCAAACAGGCAATCTTGCCTCACAACGTGGGAACAACTTGGGAACAAACATTGACGAATACCGCACAAAACCGTCGTACATGACATAGGAAAATGCTAGACGAACCAACTACTTAGCGTTTCTGCGCCTGCCTTGGGCACAGACGGCCTTTGACCTACGTCATCTGACCATCGGCACTTCCCAGAAGCCGACTACGAGGACCGGTCAAACGATCGGTAGTGAGAGCGTCGATCATCATAGGAGATTGGCCAGTTGTTGCACATTCAAGATCTCAACCTCGTGCTCTGTCTTCAACCACGCACGATTCTCCTAGTCGAATATCGAAGAAGAGACTGCGGACCTGCCGCAGTCTTCTGTGCAGAGGTAGTCGTTGCCAAAAGCGATATGCGCAGCTACTGCATCACCATCGGCTGATTCCGCAAATGCCTTCTCTATTTGCTCCTTTTGCTTCCTGAGCCCTGATGCGGACGCGTATTCGTAAACGCCGTAGATGAGGGCGCGATCTGATAGTCCGGCCGGGCGTGGACCGTCTAGGCGCGCAGTAATCTCTTTCGCGAGAGCCTGAAGCGCCCCCTCACCTACTCCTCTGTCAACGATAGTTCGGACGACATGGCCAAACCGCTCGTTATAGTCAGCGGTCGCGAAAACCTATTCGGCGTAAATGTGGGGATTGTTCCCCAGGCGCTCTGGGACCGGCAAGCCGACGTACGGCGTTGTGAGCAGCTTGATACCAATTGCCAGGGCTTCATTTAGCTCTACTTCGAAGTGTTCACCGATGCCAGGGTGCAGACTGTGATTGGTCTTAATTTCGATGGTCATGCTGGTGAGGCCACTACGCTGGGATTCGCTTGTAACCTCCACCTTCGGAACATTCTGAGCATGAAACTTTGCCCGATTCTTTTTCGGGACGGCCTCTAGTGTCGCGAAACCTTCGCTGATAAAGCCGCGGACCGGCCCACACCGGATCGCCTTCTTGATTTTGCCCAGGGAAAGGTAATTGGCGTCGTCCACGTACCGTTCCGGGAAGACCATTCTCTTCCAGACATTGGTATCGAATGTGACCCGCATCGTCGGACTTTCTCTCATCATTTCCGCTTCAACAATCCAGTCGCATGATCCGTCCGGTTGTCACCCGTGCCGCTGAGAAGAAACACAGGACCGGATCATTGGCCTAATCTGCCCCTTTTTGCCCCCGCGCTTTTTTGTTAAATGTCCATCTATCAGAAAGATAGATGGTAGGGGCGGTGGGGATCGAACCCACGACCTTCGGCTTAAAAGGCCGCTGCTCTACCACTGAGCTACGCCCCTGTGGTGCGAATCTCTAATTGTAGCATGGCGGCGGTCAGGGCAAAGCGGTGCGGCGAGGTGGCCGGATTTTTTTCGTCAGAACGTTGGGCAATCCTCCCTGCAAAACAGAAGCGGAGAATTTTTTTGCCGTGGGCCGATCGGGCGCGAAGAAAACAGATACGCGATTGGCGTTTTGCCGGAGCATCTACGCCAGGACTTCTTCGGGGGGCGCGGGACGGGGACGTTTGCGCTTCCATTCGTGGTCTTTGCGGAGACGGGCGATGTGCTTTTTTACCTGGGTTTCGAGTTCGGCAAAAGTGGATTTGCAGACGGCGGGGAGATGCTCGCTTTCGTCGGTGGCGTGAAGCGTGCCGGTGGGAAGAGTGAGATTGAGGGCGAGGCCGAGCTCCCCGGTTCGCGGAACCTTGGAAAAAACGCAGTGAAGCTGTACGAGATCGGGATCAAAACTTTTTAGGAGCTTGTTCAATTTTTCCGCGCAGCGCTGCAGAGATTTTTCCGCGGGAGCGTGGCGATCGACTTCTTTGAAGACGATGGAAAGTTTCATGTGTGCACCTGTGGGAAGTAGAAGAGGAACCGAGCCGAACTGTGAAACCGCGCCGCATTGGGGGTTGAGCATAGCAAGGCGCGAAGGGCGCGGCAAATCGATTTGCGCCTGGGAGTGAACAGGAGCAACGATCGCAGCGCACCCGAGCGGCTCACACAAAGTAGGATGCATTGACACCGCCGGCGGCTGCACACTATTTTGAAAGAGAAAATTGGCAAGGCGATTGCTTTGGCGCAAGAAGAAAACAAAGAAAAAACGGCGAAGGTGCGGATTGGACCGGCAGGGTGGTCCTATGCGGACTGGAACGGGTACGTTTATCCGCGGAAGCGGGTGAAGGGATTTCACGAAGCGACGTATCTGGCGGAATTTTTCGACACGATCGAGATCAACACTTCTTTTTACAATCCGCTGAAGCCGGAGATTGCGAAGCAATGGGTGGAACGCGTGGCGGCGAACAAGCAGTTCCTGTTCACGGCGAAATTGTGGCAGCGATTTACGCACGACCGGGCGGGATCGGCGGCGGATGAAAAACTGGTGCGCGCGGGATTCGAGCCGCTCGGCGAAGCGGGAAAGCTGGGCGCGGTGCTGCTGCAATTCCCTTTTTCGTTTCATCGGACGCGCGAAACGACGGCTTACCTGGCGCAATTGTTGAAACGATTTGCGGATTTTCCGCTGGTGGTGGAAGTGCGGCACGCGACGTGGAATGTGCCGGAGGCGTTTGAATTGTTGGCGGAGCACGACGCGGGATTCTGCAACATCGATCAGCCGCTGATTGGACGCTCGATGGGCGCAACGCACGAAGCGACTTCTCCGGTGGGATACGTGCGGCTGCACGGGCGGCGATATGACACCTGGTTCAGCGACGATGAAAATGTGCCGTCGCATGAGCGGTACAACTACTTGTACTCGATGGAGGAATTGAAGCCGTGGGCGGAGCGCGTGGAGAAGCTGGAAAAATCGGCGCGGGAAGTTTACGTGATTGCGAACAACCATTTTGAAGGCAAGGCGGTGGTGAATGCGCTGCAGCTGATCGCCGCGTTGCGTGGCGAAAAGGTGAAAGTGCCGGAGCCGCTGCGAGAGAAGTATCCGGAACTGGAAAAGATTGCGAGCGAAGGGCTGCGGGAGCCGCGGCTGTTTTGAGAGAGATTCGTCATTTTGGTTAACAGAACTACCCCACCCCCCTCCCCCCATTTTTTGTAAGTGTTGAAAACAAAGGTAATTTAAGTCCTTTGCGCCACAAGTGTTCATTCTAAAGGTGGTTACGGGCGTATTTTTGTAAGTGTTCATTCCAGAGGAGTTACGGGAATTTTGCGGGAGGCCGAGAGGGTGGTGGGACGCCGCGAGGCACAAGGAAAGCGTCGAACCGAACACAATTCACGATACAATAGATAAATCATAAAGTCAATACATTTATTAAGTATCATTCGAACGGCGCTTGCGATTAGAGTCGCGATGGGCGATAAGTGGTAAGTTTTAGAAGGACTTCCCGATCGAGAAAGTCAAAACCCGCCCCCTTGAAAGCTAAGGGCTTGGCACCCGGCTATAGTTGGAAAGCCGCCTCAAACTTTTCGAGGAAATCTCGATGAACTTTGGTTTTTAGGGCAGCTTGAGAAAAATAACGATTCCGAGCGAATGGGGAACCAATCTTCCTTTCAAACCTAAAGTACGCTGGCGACGTAGAGGGATTGACGTCGTCAGTCCAAAGTTGGAGAGCGCCGAAGTCGAAAGTCCGCAGCTTGCCGTCTGCCGGTTTCACGGTAGTGCTCAATAAATCGGCAAGTGCCGTGAGCTTTGGATTGAACCCGGCAAGTGAAAAATCAAAGTCTGCTTCAAGTTGGCTCACATAGGCCTTTTGCACATTAGATGGGATTTTTAGCCCGAACTGCTTCGATATTTCTATACCGACTTCCTCTACGAATTCATCTGAGTCGTCTGTCGATGAATATGCCTCTGCAGCTAGGCCATTGTTGTACACAGCGAGCGAAACAAGAATGTTTTCCGTCTTCGAATTTACAAATGTCCCCGCTTGAAAGGCCAACGCTTTGTCGGCATTCACGTCGAGTACGTTCTTTGGGAACGAAGCAAAATGATATTTTTTAATTAACCATTCATAAATAGCCCAAAGGTTCAGCCCCTTCGGGTTAAACTCCGATAGATCAAACAGCCAAACAGTACGGGCCATCAACACAGTAATTTGCTTCATATCATTGGACGGTAGCGGCTATCTGGTTGATTCGGTAAATCGGTGAGTTCTGCTCTTGGGCTTGGGCCTGGGTTTGAGGTGCAGCGCCTTCGTATGGTCCTATTAGCTCTAGGGAAGGCGACCGTCTAAAAGGCTGCGATGACCAAAAATATACGTTGGCTGTGCGCGGTTCTTGATTTGCAAGCAGATTGGCTAGTTCCAGTCCTGGCATTCTCGGAAGAACGAAATCTTGAACTATGAGTGTTGTCGGGGTTAATTCTGAGGCGCGGGCCGAATCAGGAATTCTCTCTTCGAGGGTTTTCGGTGCGAATATTCTAATACCAATATATAAGACGGACAGCAGGAGTGTGGCGGAACCCATAGCCGTCGCCAACGCGATCAGAAAGCGGATTGCCATCAATCACCTCCACTTAGCACAATCATAACGGCGGGGATGACCATTGAGATTATTCCGCATCCGAGGATACTGAATGCCCTGCTCGACTCACGCTCAATACCCATCTCTTTTGCGCGTTTCTCGATAACCATAGCTATGATGCTTATAATGAATTCCAATACCAAGATTGCGGCAGCTACCGTTCCAGCTGCTCTTATCTGGATATCAAGAAACATCGCGCCCACGATACCAATGCTTACCTTACAAAGATCGAATCCCGCGTGAGAGACGATTGCCCACAGGCCAAGTTTTGAAAATGCGGCTTGCAAAAATGAGAAGAAAACAACGGCCAGAAAAGGAAGGCCAACCGCCGACAAAATAAGGAGACCCATGTCTTCGTTGTATCTCCGACGCCGTACCCTATCACGTTTCACGCGTGTCCTGCCATCAATTGTCGTTTGTTTTTAGCCCGGTAAAGAGGCGGGCATCCTTATAGAGTGTAATCATGGCGAGAATTGGTCAGCCATCTATATTAACGCAACACAAATCGAAGATGGCGCCGTTCCCGGTAGAAGAACCGGGACGCAAAATGCGCGAAGGTTATGGCGGTACTGCAAACAGCGATGAGGGCACAATCGAAGAGGGTTCCTCCACTGCGTAGCCCGGCGTGTGCCTTTTTTAGAGAATGGGCGCACGCAAGAAAAAACGGGCTGCTCCGGTCGGAATGACACGTGTGAGGTTTGGCGCATCGTGGGAGCAATTGAGTATGTGCTGACGTCGAGAGGCCGGCTTCAGAAAGCCGGCCCTACAAGGGAAAGAAAGAGGGCCAGGACCGTAGCGACAACGACCAGCATCGTCGTGACGCCTTATTACGTGCAGATGTGGTCTCGGGTGACGAATCGAAGATGCCGCCCTAAAGGGACGGCGCTACGAAAGCGTAAGACAGAAAAGAGAAAAGAACGGGTCTGAAGACCCTCCACTACAAAAAGACAGAAAAAGAAAGAGTGCGGACTAAAGTCCCGCCCCTACACAAGAAAGAAAAAGAAGAGGCGCCGGCTGGAAGCCGGCGTTACAAAAAAAGCGGATCCTTCGTTGCGCTCAGCATGACAATGTTTTGTGTTTGGATCGCGGACGATTGTTGGGCTGTGGCGCGACGGATCGATCGAAGATGCCGCGCTAAAGGGACGGCGCTACGAAGGCGTAAAGAAAGAAAAGAGAAAAGAACGGGTCTGAAGACCCGCCACTACAAAAGATAGAGCAAGAAGGAGGCCGGACTAAAGTCCCGGCCCTACACAAGAAAGAAAAGGAAAGAGGGCGGACTGCCCTTCGAACTACGCTCAAGGTAAAAATTGTCGACCCTACAGGGGAACCCGACATGCAGATCCAGCGTGACGACGGCTGGAAGCGGGCGTTACAAAATGGGTTAGGTACTTTACTACGCCCGCGATGACACGGTTAGCGAGGGCAAGTTGAAGTTTGAACGATACGCGGAGAAGGCGCGGCGCGTGGTTTTCTTTGCGCGCTACGATCGCAAAATCTGAAATTGCTATACGGACGAAAGAATTGTTACTGGTTCGACCTTCATGGCGCGTCTGGCCGGAATGGCGCCCGACACGAGTGCAACTGCCAATAAGAGAAAAGTGGTTAGGGCAAGGGTTGGGCCATCCGTCGAGGCGACTCCGAAAAGAAATCTGGAAGCGATATGTGACAGAACGAGCGCGCCACCCAGTCCCAGGAACAGACCTATTCCCGCCAGTACAAGAACCTGTCCGAGAACCAACTTCAAAATGTCGAAACGGGCGGCACCTAATGCCATGCGGATTGCAATTTCGGAAGTTCGCTCCGTTACGGAATACGAAATTAACCCGTAGACTCCGATCGCTGCGAGGAGCAGGCTGATAGCCGAAAATAAGCCCAGCAACCAAGTCTCCAAGGCGCGGCGGTTTCCCAATTCTTCCAGTTTGGTTTCAACCGTGGTGACGTTGAATCTGGGAATGTTTGGATCGAGAGAAAGAATCGTTGCACGGATACTGTCGGCAAGAGGCACCGTACCGCGTTCTTCACGAACGATTACGTCCATCGATGCAGCCGAGGGAACCTGCGATTGCGGCAAGAAGAACTGCGAAAATGCCCGGCTCTCTCTACCATTGGGAAGGGTGTTGCCTACGATTCCAATCACAGTCTGCCAGGCGGAAGGTGGCTCGCCTGGAACACCATACCGGAACTGCTTTCCGACCGGGTTCTGCCCTGGCCAAAATGTTTCGGCCATGGAGCGATTGATTATCGCGACGGGTTGCGAGTGGGGACCGTCGGTTGCGCCGAACGAGCGCCCCTGCAATAGAGGAATGCCAGCTGTTTCGAAGTAGCCATCGCTGGCGACATGTGAGCTGGCGGCATCGGAGTCCTCGGCTGTGGGGAGGTGTGGGCGGCCTGCCACTTCGACGACGTCGTCGGGAACATAACCGCTGAAGAGAGCATCGATGGCGCCGGCGTTTTTAACGGCGGGGAGCGAATGAATGCGAGCCAACGCTTCGCGATACAGTTCCACTGGTTCGCTGCCGCGTCTCGCGGGTACATCGAGATGTAGAAAAAGAAGTCCTTGCGGTTGATAGCCGAGATCGACGTTGTGTAAGCGCAGAAAACTACGAGCCATCGAACCGGCGCCGGTAATCAGAACCATCGCTAGCGCCAGCTGGAGCACAATGAGGAATCCGCCCAAACGTCGCTGGGCGAGACTTCCCGCCATGGTCCGGCTGTTCGCTTTCATCGCGCCGTGGGGGTCGCGGCGAACGTTGAACCAAGCCGGTATGAATCCACAAATAAAGCCTGTGAACACGGACAGCAGTGCGCAAAACAGAAGGACAACTGGATCGAGCCGGATGTCGGACAACCCCCGGATGTCGGCCGGTCCGTAGGAGCGCACAACAGGAATGAGCGCTGCGGCAAGTCCGAATCCGGGCAACGCCGCGAAAAGCGATAGCAGCAGGTTCTCGACCAAATGCTGCCCCATCAGCCGCGCACGACCGGCCCCTAAAGCCAGCCGAATGGCATACTCCTTTTCGTGAGACCGGTGGCGGGAGAGGATGAGGCCCGCCACATTGGTGCAGGCAATGACGAGAACAAAGAGGACGGAAGCAAACAGCATCCACAGAGAGGCGCGCACGTTCGGCCCGACGAATTCAATCGCAAGGGGTACTACATTGACCGATTTTCCCGCTTCGAATTGCGGATATCGATCCTTTAGGCGAGAACTGATTCCACGCATCTCGTCCTGCGCTTGTTTTGGAGTTACGTTTGGCTTCAATTGAGCCACGGCGGCGAATGCGTCAGCCTGCCGAGCGGTTAAATAGGCTTGCCATTGAGGAATCAAGGTAACTGGCAGCCATATCATCGTGTCCGCCGCCGGAAAATTGAAACCAGCGGGCATCACACCAACAATAACTACCGGCTGTTTGTCGACTTCGATCAATTTTCCGATCACATCGGGAGAATCGCCAAATTGCGTTTGCCAGAATGCATGGCTGATGACCGCTACAGGAGTGCGTTTGTCTTCTTCCGATGCGCTCCAGCTTCGGCCCAACTGGGGAGCGACACCGAGGATTGAAAATAGCTCGGAAGAGACATGCTCGGCTTTGATATGTTCCACCTCGCCGGTCCGCGACACAATGGTTGCGGTATCGACACGAAAGACAGCGGCAACTTGCGTGAAAGCGCGCGATTCGCTTCTCCAATCCTGAATGTCAGGATAAGAAGTCCAGTTCCTTTGAATATCTTTCTTGGGCACCGATGACCAGAGCATCACGACGCTTGCCGGATTATGGTAAGGAAGCGGACGAAGAACAATGTTCTCGATGACACAAAACATGGCGGTATTGATTCCGATTCCCAGCGCCATCGTGAGCACGGCAACGACCGTAAAGCCCGGCGATTTGCGGAGACGGCGGAACGCGAAGCGGCAGTCCGAGATTGCGGACTGGAGCCAGTGTCCGATGCGCTGCTCACGCACCTGCTCTTTGACTTGCGCGACACCACCGAGTTCGATCTGTGCCACGCGACGCGCCTCGTTGCGAGGCATGCCGGCGCGGACGTTTTCTTCCGCAAGCATTTCGAGGTGAGAATGAACTTCTTTGTCTAAGTCCGCCTCGACCCGGCGGGACATGAAAAAATTCCTCAGAAAACTTCGACCCTTCACGAAGAACGGCATGGCGAAACCTCTCTACGGTGTCTCCAATGCCTGAGCGATCGCCCAGGAAATGCGTACCCATCTCTCTGTTTCCGCGGTAAGTTGCTTTCGTCCGGCCTTCGTCAAGCGATAGTATTTTGCGCGGCGGTTATTTTCGGAGTCTCCCCACAAGGCGCTAATCCAGCCTTCTTGCTCCATTCGATGCAAGGCAGGAAACAGCGAGCCAGGCTTCACGAAAAAAGTGCCGTGCGTCATCTGCTCGATTCTCCGTGAGACTCCCAGCCCATGCAGTTCGCCGCCGAGCAGCGATCTTAAGATCAACAGGTCCAAGGTTCCTTGCAACAGGGTTGTCGGTCCGCCGGTCAAAAAAGATCTCCTATCGCAATTCTATAGGAAGAATAGGGATGGCCCTATAGAATGTCAATAGGAGGCTGTGTGAGAGGACTTAGTTTGACTTGGGCGCGAAGGATCGATCGAAGATGCCGCCCTGAAGGGACGGCGCTACGAAAGCGTAAGACAGAAAAGAGAAAAGAACGGGTCTGAAGACCCGCCACTACAAAAGACGGAAAAAGAATGAGGGCGCACCAACGATCGAAGATGCCGCCCTCCACGGTAGAAATAAGCAGGACGCGAAAGGGCCGGGCGTACATGAGTCCGTGAGAGCGGCGCGATCGAAGATGAGGTGGCCGTTCGGCTTCGCTTAGGGCAGGGTCTCCACTCGCGGCACGGCGCGCGCGGGTTCGGCGCGAAGAAAAAAAACCGGCTGCTCCTTTCGCGATGACAGAAAAACAGATGCTGGCACGCTCACAGCGCGCGCGAAGAAAAAGCGGGGCCGCGGCGGTGGAGATGACAAGAACGAAAAGGGGCACGCTTGACTCTTCGCCTTTTGTTCGCCTACTATCGTGACAGCAACGCGGGGGCGAGGGCACGTCGTCATGAGCTTATCCATCGCAGCAGGGAAAACGGAACAACCGGGAACGGCGAACAACTGGATTCTGCCCGAACGCTCGCTCACCGTCTTATACGGCTGCCCCGAAATCGAGCGGCTCTCGCATTACTTTCTTCCGAGGATTTTGCTTCACCAGAAGCGGGTTTTGTATTTGGACGGGGCGAACCAGATCAGTCCACTCCTCATCGCGCGCTTTGCCAGGGGGCGCGGCCTTGAACCATCCGCGTTCAACAACCTCATTCTCGTTGCGCGCGCTTTTACCTGCTTTCAATTAACGGAGCTCATTCGCCGCGTTCCGAAATCGCTTGCGACATTTTCCGCCGACGCGCTGATCGTTACGGCTTTGCCGGATTTATATTTCGACGAGGATGTGCAAGACCGCCCGGCGCGCGCTTCCTTTGAACACGCGCTCGAAGGCTTGCGGCAGCTTGCGCCGCTTCCGCTCTCGATCGCCGTTTTTTCCGATGCCGCCTCGTTCAAAACAAAGCGCCACGATTTTTTTAAGAAACTCCGCGACCAGGCGGACCACATCGTGAAGGTCGAATCCGATTCCGAAAGCTCACTTTCCTTTACCCGCGAGAAAAATACACCACTGCCATCAGCTTGAACGGAAAGTGCGAGGTGCAGCATGGGCAGAACCGTCCCTACATTTGTTCAATTGATTCAACAGGCCGCGGAACGCTGGAAAAAATTCCGCCGCGCGTTGCGCAGAGAAGACCACGAACATTTCGACCGGCTCTTTGTCCGCGTGCGCTACTACACCCAGGCCGCTACGTATCAATGCCACGACAATCCGATGGAGGCCATTCTGCTTTCCATCGCCCTCGACCAAGAAAAACGGCTCACTGCCGTGGAGAAAGTTCTGCAGAACGCGGGGGTGCTTTGTGAAATTGCGGCAAGGATGGATTCTCGATCTTTACCCGAACAAGAACGGAATGACCTTGTGGCTCATCGACCGGAACCAGTCGCACTACCGTTTGACCGATAGTTTCGCGCCGGCGTTTTATGTTTCGGGCGACCACGAGCGACTCGTCCAGTTGCAGGACGCCGCTCAACACCAAACCACGGAACTGCGTACGCGATTCACGGAGCGCACGGATTTGTGGCTCAATGCGCCACGCACCGTGCTCGAAGTTTCCGTTCTTTGTCCGACGGATTTTGTGGGCTGGGGACGCTGGGTGCACAAACGCGACTCGCGCTTGCAGCTTTACAACAGCGACCTGATGGTGGCGTCACTCTATTGCTGGGAGAAACATATTTTTCCGCTGGCGTATGTCGAAGTCGAAGCGGACGACGAAGGGAAAATCCAATGCATCGAATGCCGCGATGATGAATGGGCTCTCCATTATGAAATGCCGCCGCTCAAGATCATGCAGATACGGCTCGCCGGGCTTTCGCGGATCGACCCCACGCACGGCCGCCGCGCCGCACTGGAAATCGAAATGGATGGAACGTGCTGGGAACTTGACGAAGCGGGCGAACCTGCCGCAAAGGGATTTGCGCGGCTGATCAAACGAGAAGACCCCGACGTGATCCTTTCGGAATGGGGCGATTCCACGATTCTGCCGCTGCTTCGCCAGCAGGCCGAACGATTGAAGTTTTCGCTGCCCTTGAACCGCGATGAATCCGCATCCGTCCAACAATCGAAGGGACGCAGCTACACGAGCTACGGAAGAATTTTGTTCAAAGCGAGTGCGACCACTCTTTTTGGCCGCATCCATGTGGACAAGCAGAATTCGTTCATTTCCGAAAAGTGCAATTTTGCGGGGCTTTGGGAACTGGCCCGCATCACAAAACTGCCGATTCAATATGCCGCCAGAACGACGACGGGCACCGGCATCTCTTACATGCAGATGGAACTCGCGCATCGCGACGGGGTATTGATTCCCGAACAAAAAGCGGAGCCGGAAGATCCGAAACATCCCGACGAACTTCTGTGCGCCGACCGCGGCGGACTGGTGTTTGTGCCAAAACTTGGCTTCACCGCAAATGTTGCGGAACTCGACTTCGTGAGCCAGTTTCCGAGCATCATGGCGCGATTCAACATTTCACCCGAGACCGTCAACTGCCGGTGCTGCCCCGATGCTCCGCGAATTCCCGAGCTGGGCTATCGCGTCTGCGAAAAAAGGCGCGGCATCACGAGCCGCGTTGTCGAACGATTGATTGCGAAGCGCGGCGAACTGAAGAAATTACAGAAGACTTCTCCGCCCGACGCGGCGCAACGATGCAAATTGCAACGCGATTCCATGAAATGGCTTCTCGTCTGCTGTTTTGGCTACACCGGGTACAAGAACGCGCGATTCGGAAAAATCGAAGCCCACGAAGCCATCAACGCCGTCGCAAGAGAAACCCTCCTTGTCGCGAAGGAGATTGCGGAAAACGACGGCTTTCAACTTATTCACGCTTTGGTGGACTCGCTCTATGTATGGAAAGAAGGAGCAACACGCGAAGACTTCGAGCGGCTGGCCGGCGAGATCGAAACGAAAACGCGGCTCCCTCTTGCGATTGAGTCCGTATATCGCTACGTCGTGTTTCTGCCCTCGAAGCAATACGCGGACGTGCCGGTGCCGAACCGCTTCTTTGCCGTCGGCGAAGACGGCGAATTGAAAGTTCGCGGCCTTGAATGCCGGCGCCATGACACGCCGCCTTTGCTGAATCGGATGCAAGGCGACGTGCTGGCAATCCTGGCGGAAGCGCACGACTTTGATTCGTATGTTCACAAGATCGAGAGCGCACGGATGGTTCTCGCGGATTATCAGGAGCGACTTTCGAGCGGAGATGTGGACATTCGGGAACTGATTATCAGCAAGCGCATCACGAAAGAACCGCGCGGCTACCAGAAAGCGGGCGTCACCGCGATTGCCGCGCAGCAACTTTTTGGCAGCGGCGTAAAACTGCGGCCCGGACAAACCGTGGAATACATCATCACAAACAGCGAATGTTCGGTGCCGAATGACCGCGTGCGGGCCTTTGCGTTATGGGAAGGCTGGTTCGGCTACGACCGGAAGAAATATGAGGCGATGCTGCGGGAAGCCTTTGAACCATTTACTCTTTGCCTGCCGAAAACCGTGGGAGAGAATCTTTTGCATGATTCGCTCTGCGAAGAAGAACGGAAACGGTTTCCTCTCTTTGCCGCTTTGGCGCTTCTTCGACCCTTGAAGATTTAATTTGTTCTTGTCGCACTTCCTCCACACCCATCTCGCGGATTCACAAAATTCCGTGAGAGCGGCGCAAGCGAAGAGAGGTCCAAGTTCGGCATCGCTCAGGGCAAGCGAAGCAACCGTCGTGACGCGTCATTGCGAATGGACGTAGCCTCAATGGAGACATCGAAGATGCCGTCTTTACAGGGACGGCGCTACGTAACGGCAAAGGACAAGAGAAAAGAACGGGTCTAAAGACCCGCCACTACAAAAGACGGAAAAAGAAAGAGGGCGGACTAAAGTCCCGCCCCTACACTGAGGTTCGGGCGGCTAGATTGGATACGGGCTCCTGGCACTGATTGTTGATCCCATCTGTGTGAGGAAGTAGGCGTAATCGAAAGCGTTTTCATGCAACTTGTCGTAACGACCGGATGCTCCGCCGTGGCCGGCGGGATTCATATTGGTTTTGAGAATCAGCGTGTTGTGATCGGTGCGCAGCGCGCGCATTTTGGCCACGTACTTGGCCGGCTCCCAATAGCCGACCTGGCTGTCGTTGAAGGAAGTCCGCACCAGCATATTCGGATAAGGCTTGGCCTGAATGTTGTCGTAAGGCGAATAGCTGATCATGTAATCAAAAGCCGGCTTTTGCTTGGGATTGCCCCACTCTTCAAATTCGGGCACGGTGAGCGGAATGGATTCATCGAGCATGGTATTGATGACATCCACAAACGGAACGCCGACGAGCGCGGCATGGAACAGATCGGGGCGCATATTTAGAACGGCGCCCATCAACAGGCTTCGCGGCGATTTAGGGCTGGATAGAAAGCCAGAGTTCGGCGGCGCCGAGGCCGGTGAGGAAGTTCGAGGAATCGTCGTAGCGTTCGAAAAAAAGAATTGTGGCGGCCGAAAGCGAAGGCCGCGATAACAACACGATTACAAAAGGACGAAGAGAAAAGCAGATTCCGCACTTGCATGAAGGACAGCGCGTTCGAAATGACATTCGTTGAACCGGCGCGGCGAGGAAATAGAAGAATGCGCGTTATTTGATTTGCTGGCTGGGGGAGAGGGCTCGGTTGATGCTTTGGAGTTTTTGAAAGCCGTCCTGAACGACGGTGGATTTGATGTTGTCTTTTGTGACGAGGACCGGTTTGAGGAGGATGACGGGGACGAGCGCTTTGCCGTTGCTGATGGATGTATCGGATGTTGGCTTTTCGCCCTTGGCGAAATGGACGGCTTCTTCGGCGGCTCTCACAGCTTCCATGGCGACGGGCTTGTAAACCGTCATGGTTTGCACGCCTTGCGCGACGCAGATGACGGCGGCCAAATCGGCGTCCTGGCCGGAGACGGCGACTTTGCCGGCGAGGCGATGCTCGCGCAAAGCCTGAATGGCGCCGCCGGCCAAACCGTCGTTCGAAGTGAGAACGGCGGCGATGTGGCCTTTGCTGGAATCGATTGCCTTCAACATGGATACGTAGGCTTCGGAAGGAAGCCAATCCCTGGTGTAGGAGTCCGCAATGACCTTGATGTCGCCGCGATCGATGTAGGGCTTTAGCACTCTCATTTGTGCGTCATGAAGAATTTTGGCGCCGCCATCGTTGGGAGAGCCGGCGATGAGGACGTAGTTCCCTTTTGGCGCTTGCTTGAGGAGATATTCGGCTTGCATGACGCCGATGGCGACGCGATCGAAGCTGATGTAGAGATCGACGTCGCTATCGAGAACCAAGCGATCGTAACTGATGACTTTTACGTTGGCGGATTTTGCGGCATCGACGATGCGCGCGGCTTTGGAAGTGTCGTGCGGAAGGAGGACGAGGGTTTTGATGCCGGCCTTGATCATTTCCCGCACTTGCCGGAGCTGGCGATCGTCGTCGCCATGAGCGTCGGCGGAGATCGTTTCGGCGCCCAATTGTTTGGCGCGGGTTTCGAAGGAGCTGAGGTCGGTCTGCCACCGTTCGCCGTTCATGGCTTCGATGGAGAAGCCGATTTTTATTTTTGCGTTCGATTGTGCGCGTGCATGGTGGGTGGGAAATGCGGCGACGAAGAGAACGAAGAAAATTGTGAGGCGGGTGAGGAATTTGCGCAAAGTAAAAGCCTCCGCATTGACGTGAACATAGCATGAGCGGCGCAAATCGCAGTGGATGAACGAAGAGGTGTGTTGTTACGAATAATGCGTGCGGGCGAAGGTTTTGCACAGTTGTGCACAGATTTGCACAGACGAAAACTAAAAATGCAGTTGACGCGAGATGAGAGAAAATTTATTGTGCACCCAGATCGAAACGGAAAGTGCAAACTGACCGGAGCGGTCGACGGAAACGCGGAAAGAATCGGCAGTATGCGCCTTCTTCCGAGATGCGCAGCAGAGCCTAAAAATTTTGCAGCGCAATAGGAAGAGGGTGAGGAAACCGAAACGGGAAGCGTGTGCCGTGAAAACTAGAGTCGCAGAGCAGGACGCTCAGCAGCTGGATTGAAAGGTAGTGCGAAGGCTTCGGCTGGAACACGAACGAGTAGATTAGGCAGCGAAGCAGGACAGCTGTACGACACAGTTTCAAAGGGCGCGAAGCCGCAAGGCAACGCGCCCTCTTTTTTTTTGAGTTTTCAGTCTTCAGTTATCAGTTTTCATCCAAATACCAATCCTTTTAAAAGCAGTGCGGCCCGACCAGGTGTGGGCAGGCAAAAAAAACGGCGGCGGTAAGTACGTTCGCACAATGTTAGAGAACGGGGGGTACAGGCGCGTTGGCGAGAGGCGGCGGAAGGGCTTGGCGGAGTTTTTGTATTTCCGGCGGGAATTGCGGGCCGCCGCGATGCATGCGACCGAGGCTGATGGCCCATTGCTCGATCCAGCCGTTGCCGTGTTCGCCGACGTAGGTGTTGGGCGTGCTGTAAGCGCTGTCGTTGAGCGCGGATTCGAGTGAGACGAAGCGATAGCCGCGCTTGCGGAGAACTTCGAGCAGATCGGCGAGGTGATCGGCTTCGAGATTGTTGCCGTGCAGCAGGATCACCTGCGGCGGCTCATAGCCGAAAAGTTCGCGCGAGAATTTCTCATAGTAGTCGAAAACTTCGTCGGCGTACTTGAGAAACGCGTCGGCGACTTGCTGCTGGAGGGCGGCGTCGCCGGAACGTTTGGCGGCGTCGTAAATGGGAGCGAAGGCCCAATCTTCGGGATCGAGCGTGACGGGCGCGATGGTGTAGCCGCGGCTTGCGAGAAATGCTTCGAGTTCGCGGCGGGACTGGAGATCGCGGCCGACATCGAGAAAGGGATGGCGGAAGTAGCGCATCTTCTTGCCGTGCTGGGCGAGAAGAGTTTTGGTGACGGTTTCGCCGCGAATGACGGACTCTTCAAAATCCTTGAGTCCGATTTTGTTGAAGGACGGATGCGAGAAGGCGTGATTGCCGAGTTCGAGGCCGGCGTCGAGCCATTGATTGAGGGTGGCGATGCGCGCGTCAACTTCGCCGGTGTGCAAGTAAAGTTTATTTTCGTTGACGAAACCGACGGCGGGAATTTGCCGTTGCTTGAGCGTGGCGACGATGCGCGTGGTCATGTCGGTGATTTCCTGCGCGGACATGGACTGGGCGGCGCTGGCGGGAAGATCGTCGATGGTGATGACGACCTGGCGATCGGGATTGTCTTTAACGGGCGGCGACTGAGGCCGTGCGAGCGGACCGAAGAGAGAGAGAAGGACGAGAAGAGTGGCGGCGCGAATCATGAGCGAGTCCCCTTTTGTGTTTCGGAAAAATTGTACTCCGAAGGATGGCGCGGGCAAACGGCGATGAGCTTTTCGATTTCGGCGACGGGGCGAATGCCGCCGCGCGCGCCGACGGCGGTGCAATTGAGCGCGGCGGCGGCGCAGGCGAATTCGAGCTGGCGCGGCGTGGGCCAATTTTGCAGAAGAGCGTAGAGGAAGGCGGCGTGGAAAATGTCGCCGGCGCCGGTTGTGTCCGCGACGTGAACCTGGAATGCGGGCGAGTAAAAAAATTGCGCGCCGTCGAAGGCGAGAACGCCTTTGTGGCCGAGCGTGGCGGCGGTGAGTTTGTTGGCGAATTTTTTCTGGACGAGCGCGAGAGATTTTTGGAGATCGGATTCGGCGGCGATGCGGCCGGGAATGTCGTGGCTGGTGATGAGGAAATCGATGTGGGGAAGAAGCGCGTCGATGCCGGGGTAGAGATCGTCGAGATCGGCGACGACGGGAATTTTTGCGGCGCGAGCCCATTCGGCGGCGAGGGATGCGGCGGCGGTGTCGTGGCCGTCGACCAGAAGGGCGCGAGCGGAGGCGATCCATTCGCGGCGAAGTTCGGCGGGTTGGAGGGCGAGGCGTTCGTCGTGTCGGCGAAGGACGGTGCGTTCGCCTGTGGCGTCAATGAGGATGAAGGATTGATGGCTGGGGCAATTCGTCGCGGTGAAGAGATGCGCTTCAACGCCGGCGCGATCGAATGCGGCGCGATGAAGCTCGGCGGCGTAGTCGTCGCCGAACTTTCCGACGTAGCGAGAGCGAAGGCCCCAGGATTGGCAAGCGATCATGGCGCTGGCAACTTGGCCGCCGGGAAGAATGGTGGCGGAATTGAATTCGACTTTGGAGCCGCGCGCGGGAAATTCGCGGAGCGGGATGAGAGTGTCGGTGGCGTTGAGGCCGAGGCCCACGACATCGACTTTAGACGCCTCGCTCATTGGAAACGAGTGGTGCGCCAGAGGCGGAGGCCGCAAGCGGCGAGGAGAATTAGAGAAATGATGGAGAGAAGGATTGCGGGAGTCCAGTGCGCGGGGATATTTGGCACGCGCGCGATTGTGGCGAAATAGAGGAAGACGGCGGTGGCGAGAGCGACGAAAAGCCAATCGAGGGCGCCGCGCGAAGGTGCGGCTTCGCCGGCGGATTGGCGGCCGTCCATGCGAGCTTCGACGAATTCGGCGGAAAGCGCATAGCGATTGGATTCGCGGCGGGCGGCGGCGCGCCACTGCGCGCTTTCTTTCGGAGAAGCGCTGGAGAGCGCGATGGCGGCGACGCCGAAAATCATGAGCAGCGAGCCGCCGATGACTTGCGCGTATGTCGTCGAGCTGCGGCCGTGGAGTTCGCCGAAGACGAGCACGCCCCAAAGTAATCCCCAAAGTTGATTGGTGTTGGAAAGCGGAATGCCGCGGCTGATGCCGACGTATTTTGCGGCGTACTGCTGGAAGAGGTCGCCGATGACCCAGATGAAACCGCCGAGCATGAGCCAGAAGATGACGCCGCGCGCGGAAGTGAGTTGCGCGAAAAGAGTTTGCGCGCCAAGCGTGCCGAAGGAGAGCGCGGACATCATGCCGAGTTCACCGATGGTGAAGAAGGTGACGAAGCTGAGCGGGTTCATGCCAGAGAGATACGCTTTGCGATAGGGGATGTACATGGTGCCCCAGAGAACGCCGGCGCCGAGAGCGGCGAGGACGCCGTGCGCGGGATTCTCTCCGGCCGCGTGCGCGCCGGAAGAAGCGACGGCGAGAATGGCGGCGCCGACGCACATGACGAGCGTGCCGCCGAGGACGCCGAGCCAACGGGTGAGGCCGGCGCCGCGAAGCTCATTGAAAAAAAGAAAACCCCAAAGGATGCCGAGGAGCGAATTGGAATTCCAGAGAGGAAACGCGATGCTGAGGCCGATATCGCGAATGGCGTACACGGTGAGCGTGTTGGCGACGGCCCAAAGGCAACCGGCGAGAATGGCCCAAATTATGAGATGCGGAGCGCGGCGAGCGTCGGCGCGGATCGAGCTGGCGCCGAGGATGAGGGCGGGAAGACTCCATCGCGCGAGAAAGACGCCGACGACCATGACGAGCGAGATGACCATTGGAGAAAGGCCGAGCGTGACGAGTTTGGTGGGAGCTTCGGCGGCGCCGAGCCAGGCTCCGGCGGTGAGGCCGGAGAAAATGCCGAGGAGCTCGAGAGAGCGGGAGCGGGAAGGCTGAGGCGACTCAAAGGTTGGCGGAGCGGACATTTTTAGCGGATCCATTCGAGGAGGAAAAGGCCGGCGAGGAGGACGGCGACGGGAACCCAGAATTGGACGTCGGTAAAAATTTTGGCGAGGCGATTGGAAGAGGGTTGAGGCGTGCCGGAGCCGTTCGTCACGAGTTCCCTTTCCGAGGTCGGTAGATGAGTTGCGCGGACAAGATAACAGAGAGTGGGCGGAAAGACACGCGCGGCGCGGCGATCGATTGGCTACTTCTTAAAAAGATTTTCGAAGGCCTGGCGGGCATCGAGAGGGCGCGAAGGAGCGGCGGCTTCGGCGATGGCAGCTTGTTGCGCGGGCTGGGAGTAAGTTGTCGGCGCGGTGTCTTTTTCCACGGTGGTGCGAAATTCGTAAAACGTGCAGGTGTTTTTGCCGTCTTTGGGCGAAATGCGATCGGGGACGGGCTGCGTACATTCAAATTGGGCGCCGGAATCGAAAAAGCGGCATTGCTTGCAGCAATGGAGTTCGAGCTTGCACTTGGGACACTGGCCGTTGGGGTCGAAGCCGGGGGTGAGGACGGCGCCGCAGTTGGAGCAGCGCGCGCGGGTGACGGTGCCGACCATGCGCGGGGTGCGCGGGCCGAGATGATCGTTCTGGCCGCGCGGGCCGCCCTGCGGCGGCTTTTTGTCCTGATGACGATGCTCTTTTTTGTCCTGCTTTTCGCCATCGCGATAGCCGCGATGGCCATACTTACGGTCCACGTACGCCTCCGTCTTACCGTCCGGGCGGGCGGCAACTACTAAAGCTCACACTATCGGGCAAACACAACACACTCTGGTTAGTATCCAATCGGATTGCTACACTCGGCGCGGCAAGCGACTTCAGAGGGGTATCAAAGTGGGTTTGCCAGCAGCCAAGTACAGGAGATGAGACAACATTGTTTGTAGCGCTATGGGAGTTCGAAGTCAAGCCGGGAAGTGAAGAAAAGTTTGAGAAGGTATATGGGGCGGAAGGGGCGTGGGCGAGATTGTTTGCGCGGGATGCGGCGCATTGCGGGACGCGGCTGGTGAAAGATGTGGAGCGCGAGCGGGTTTATTTGACTTTGGATTTTTGGGAGACGCGGGAAGCGTATGAGAAGTTTAAGAAAGAGAATGCGGCGGAGTATGCGCGGATGGATCGAGAGTGTGAGGGGATGACGGTGAGGGAGAGACTTCTCTGCGATTGTGAAGTCGCAAGCCGTCAAAACCTGTCGGAAATGTGAGCTCTTAACCGCACGTTGGCAATTATGTCTTCATCCCAACCGAATAGTTTCTCGGTTGAATGCGACCTTAGGAAATAGATCCTGCCCCAAGGAAAAACAAAACGCCTGCACCGAACGTAACCGTAAACCCAAAACTCGCCGCAATCCACAATTTCCGAATATGGCAATTCATGCCAGCGAAATAGTCGCAAATACCTTACGCTAGTGCCTTGAAGCTTGATTCGAGCCACACTTAGAAAAAAGAGGCCCGGGATGAGCAACACAACGCCAATAATTCCCGATCCGAGCGGATGCGCCCGATTAAAGACAAACAGAGCTGTCCCCAAAAAACCGAATCCAAACCAATACTTGAAGGCTAAAGTCGCAGCATTGAGAGAGCTCTCTTTAGTAATCATTGTTATAGTCTAGTCGGAAATGGGTGACTTAGGCAGGTTATACACACGAATCGCAAAAAGATGCCTCAAGAAATTGGAGTGCTCTAGGCGAAAAAGCGCGAGAGGCCTGTTGCAGGCAGGTCGGGTTGGAGGAATTGGGCGGGGGAACCGGCGGAGCGGAGGACGGCTTCGGCGGCGAGGTAGCCGCTGCGGACGGCGCCTTCCATGGTGGCGGGCCAGCCGGTGGCGGTCCAATCGCCGGCGAGGAAGAGGCCGGGCGTGTTGGTGGATTGCGCGGGGCGGAAACGGTCGACGCCGGGTTCGGGAGAAAACGTGGCGGAGGCTTCTTTGATGACGGTGGCTTTGACGAGCTGGGCTTCGCGCGCGGCGGGAAGCGCCTGGCGAATTTCCTTGAGGCAGAGATCGATGATTTCTTCGCGCGATTTTTTGAGCAGGTCGTAAGAGGCGCTGATGACGAGCTGAAGATATTGGCCGCTGGACCTCGCGGCGATTTCGCTTTGCTTGTCATTCCGAGGGCGAAGTTGGCCCGAGGAATCCGCTGTTTGCTCGGCCGGATGCAAAAGCAGATCCCTCGCTGCGCTCGGGATGACAACCGCGGCGGCGGTCGAGTAAAGCGCGGTTTTGTTGAAGACCCATTGGACATTGGTGTCGAGGAGCGTGATAAACGGCTCTCGCGTGATTTCGCGATCGAACCAGAAGTGGACGCCGGTGATGGGCGAAACTTTGATTTTTTCGAGCGAACTGAGCGCGGGATTGGCGGATTGGATTTCCGGCGGAAGCAAACTTGCCAGCGCGGTGTGCGGCAAAGCGAAAACGTAAGCGTCGGCCGATTCTTCGCGGCCATTATCGAACTGAACCGCGGCGATGGCGCCGTTTTCCATGCGAACGCCGCGGACCGGCGCACGAAGCGCGACTTCCCCGCCTTTTTTTTCGATGGCGATGCGGCAGCCGTCGTAAAGTTCGGCGAGCGGAACGGCGGGAACGCCCATGCGGTAGCCGGTGCGATTGGAAAGAAACGCTTTCCAGAAAACGTCAATGCCGAAGCGCGCGTCGGTGCGGTCGAGTTCCTCGTCGAGCGCGCTGACGAGGACGACGCGCCAAAAGCGCTCGATGGCGCGCGGGGTTTGCTTCTGGTTCTTGAGCCAATCGAGCATGGAGATTCCCGCGGGTGTATCCGCTTCTTTTGGTTTTCCGGCGGTGAACAAAATTCGCATCATGGCGCGGGCGATGGAAAGTTTGTCGCCGAGCGAGAGCGGCGCAAAGGTGGCGAAGGAGCCCATCATGTGAAACGGCGCGGGAAGGATTCCGGCTTGCATTGCGCCGCTGCGGCCTTGCGGATCGAGAAAAAAGAGGCGGTCGAAGAATTTTACCTTGCCGGCGGAGCCGACGCGGCGGTAAAAATCGTCGAGATTGGTGCAGCAGCCGAGCGTGACGTGCTGGCAATTGTCCACGTGTTCGCCGCTGGGGAGAACGAAGGAAGTGGCGCGGCCGCCGAGAAAGGGCCGCAGTTCAAAAAGTTTTACTTGCCAGCCGGATTCAGCCAGCGCGACGCCGGCCGCCAGACCCGCCAGCCCGCCGCCGATCACGATCACGTTTTTCGAGGACATTTTCCCTTGTGTGGCGCCCGAATCGAGCGCGAGCGATGGACAGAATTTTTTCCGGCTTTCCGAGACGGACGCGTTCCCTGAATACGGCAAAATCGAGCGACTCGATGCGCGCGAGGAGCGCGGAATAGGTGTGAACGAGGAGCCAGAGCGTGCCGCGGCTGTCGGCGTCGACCAGATCGAGAAGTTCGGCGCCTTCTTCGTAATTTTGCCACGCGCGTTCGGCTTCAAAGCGAAGAAGTTCGCGCACGCCGAGCGTGGCTTCGCTGCGGCCGAAGTCTTCGGGCGAGACGCTGTAACGGACAAGGTCCTCGTCCGGAATATAGACTCTGCCAAGTAAAAAATCTTCGTGAACGTCGCGAATGATGTTCGTGAGCTGAAAGGCGAGGCCGAGTTTTTCCGCAAGGTCGAGCGCGCGCGGATCGCTGAAACCGAAAATGTGCGTGCAGGTGAGGCCGACGGTGCCGGCGACGCGATAACAATATTCGCGGAGGCGATCGAAGGTCGGGTAGGACTGGATGGTTAGATCCATTTCGGCGCCGGAGATGAGATCGTGGAGATAGCGCGTGGGCATTTTGTAGCGATCAATCGTGTCCACGAGCGCGGGAAGAGTTTCGGCGGCGTGCTTTGGATATGAATCGGACCGGTTGAGCGCTGTGTTGCCATCTATTAGTTGAGAGAATCCGGTGACAAATTCGTCGAGGGCGGCACGCCATTTGGCGAGGCCGCGTTGTTTGGCGGCGAGATCGTGGCCTTCGTCGGCGACATCGTCCACGAGACGCATGAAAGCGTAGAGGGCGACGATACCGTCGCGTTTCGGTTTGGGGAGAAGGAAAAACGCGGGATAAAAGCTGCTGTGCGCGGAGCGCGCGATGGCGTGACAATTGTCATAGGAGTCGGAAACCCAGTTCGATGGAACCAGTTCGGGCAGTGCGGCCGCGCGATGGGACGAGTGCGCATCATGTTTCCGGCGCGAAGATTTATTGAATAGTTGCGAAAGGAGAACACGCCCGAGTAGGCGCGCCTGTTTGCCTTTGCCAATCGAGGGGCGATGGTTGAGCGTGTCGTAGCCTCGCGCTTCGATGGCGTCGAGAACAGCGAGGCCGCCGCGGCTGAACATTTCAAGGTCGATACGGAGGCGCCCGTCGACCATTTTTGCGAGCGTATCGCCTTCGGCGAAAAGCTGGCGCGTACGAGCGATGAGATCTTTCATCAGCGAAACGTAGCGATCGCTGAACTGGCGCGCGACGATTTCGTTTTCGCCGACGCCGTGTTGCGCGGCCACATCGAGCGGAATATAGATGCGGCCTTTTTCGAGATCGCGCGAAACGTCCTGCCAGAAGTTGGCAAGCTGCAGCGCCGTGCAAGTCGCATCGGAAAGCTTTTGACGCTGCGCGTCGCGGTAACCGCAAAGATAAAGCACGAGACGGCCGACGGGATTCGCGGAATTGAGGCAGTAGCCGATCATCTCGTCCCAAGTTTGATAACGCTTGGTGGTTTGATCCTGGCGGAAGGCTTTCAGTAGATCGGCGAAGGGCTGCTTGGGGATATTTTTTTCGCGAATCGTTTCGCCAAGCGCGATGAAAATCGCATGCCATGGCTTACCTTCATAACAGAGATCGAGCTCGCGCTCCCACCAGTCGAGAAGTTCGAGTGCGCGCGCGGCGTCGGGAATTTCGTCGCCAAGGTCGTCGGCCCAGCGGCAGTAGGCGTAGACGTTGTAAAAATGTTGATGAAGTTCTTTCGGCAGGAGCCAGGAGACGACGTTGAAATTTTCGTAGTGATGCGTGGCGAGCCATTTGGTGAACTTCTGCGCGGTTTCCGGCGAGCACCCCGCGGGCGGGGCGTTTGCGGCGATTTCGAGTTCACCGGGACGAAGCATCAGAAGAAAAGGATATCGTTGTTTGGGGAAAAATGCAGGCAACCAAACTGAAAAGTAGCGTCCTAATCTAAGTCTTCGGTAGTGGGCTTAACAAGCAAGTCGATAGCTGGCATCTGGAATTCTTTCTTACAGTATGGACAAGTTACCGTTGCCAAATTTGCGGCATGAATTACCGTTTCCGAAACATTCAAAAGAAAATCCTCATCGCAAATCTTGCAACGCACTTTAACGCCTTTGCGTTTACCCGTCACAACTTCACTCCTTTCTCTTTGATTTGTGCAACTTTGATCCAATTACCGCAACACCTAGTCCGGCCCAGAAGGACACACCGGCTGCCAGTAGGCCATTGCGATCGAAAACCTTAAACCATAACGGTAGGAGTATCGGTGTAAACCCTAATAGTCCAGCCATCCACATACAAACACCTAAGTAAACGACTGGAGCGTCGTGGAGTGCTTCGAATTGCTTTACAACCCACTCACGAAGTGTAATCACGGGAAGGCCACCGAGCAAAGGTGCTAGACCTAGCTAACGTTGAAAAATGTAAACGCCGCGTTAGGCAGCCATACTACAAATTACGGACGGACGGCGACTTTGATTTCGCCGCTGCGGGCTTTCATGCGTTCGAAAGCTTGCGGAAGATCGGCGAGGCCGATCTCTTCGGTAACGAAATCCTGCGCGGAAATGTCGCCGCGCTTGACGGCTTCGAGCGCTTCGCGGATGAAACGCGGCGTGTGATGGAACGGCGAGATGAGGCGAATTTCCGAATAATGAATGAGCGCCGGCTCGATTTCGACTTTGCTGCCGCTGGGCAGGCCGCTGAAAAAATTGACGACTCCGCCGCGGCGAACCATCGAGAGCGCCAATTCCCAGGCGGCGGGATTGCCGGCGGCTTCGACAACGGCGTCGGCGCCGCGCGACTCGTCGGTGAGCGCCTTGACGGCGGCGGGAACGTCTTTCGTTTCCGTGACGTTGATCGTGGCGATGGCGCCAAGGCGGCGCGCAACATCGAGCGGCGCGGCGCGGCGAGCGAGCGCGACGACGCGAATGCCGCGGCGCGTGAGCATGCGAACGTACTTGAGCCCGATCGGGCCGCAGCCGATAACGACGGCGGTATCTCCCGTGCGCAATTCCATTTCGTGAATGCCGCGGAGGACGCAAGCGAGCGGCTCAACGAGGGCGGCGCTTTGATCGTCCACGGAGTGCGGAACTTCGAGCATGTTCTCCATGACGATGCGGGCGGGGATGCGCATGTATTCGGCGTACGCGCCATTGTTGAAGAGCAAATCTTCGCAAAGATTTTCCTGGCCACGGCGGCAGTGGTAGCAACGCAGACACGGAGCGGAATTGGCGGCGATGACGCGCGTGCCGAGGCGCCACTTCTGGTCGACGCGCTTTCCGACGGCGACGATGTCGCCAACGACTTCGTGGCCGAAAACGGCGGGCGGCTGAATCATTTTGGCGTGGTAGCCGCGCTTCCAGACCTTGAGGTCGGTGCCATCGGTGAGCGCGAGGCGCACGCGAAGAAGAACTTCGTCGGCGGCCACGCTGGGCACATCCACCTGTTCGATGCGGAGATCTTCGCTGCCGTACAAAACCGCCGCGGTCATTTTCTGCGGCAGGACGCGCCGCGCGATGGCGACGACTTCGTCAAAGGCGGCTTCGATCTTTTTTTGCGTAGAACTTTTCATGCGTGTGTTATCAAAATTTTGAGCGACTGCGCCGTGGGACGAGCCGCCAGCTCGAGCGCTTCTTGAATAGTATCCAGCGGAAAACGGTGGGTAACGATATCCATGACGGGGAGTTTCTTCTGCAGCACCAGCGCCGCGGCTTCCGCCTGAATGTCCACCGCCGCACTGTAGCTGCCCAGAATTTCCTTCTCGTCGATACCGACCGCCGCCGCGGGAAATTCAATCCGCGTGACCGGATCGTTTGCTGCGAATAGAAGTACTCTTCCACCGGGCCGGGCCGCCGCAAGAGATTCTGTAACAACGGCGGGATGCGCAACGGCGACCAAAACCGCATCCACGCCACGGCCCTCCGTCCGGGCCTTAACCTGTTCCACAAGCTTACCACTGGTGGGGTCAAAAGACTCGCTTGCTCCCAACGTAAGGCTTTTGGCGCGGCGTTCGGCCATCGGGTCGCTGGTGATTAGATGCGCGCCGAAGAGCTTGGCGACCATAAGAAGTTGCAAACCGATGGGGCCGCAGCCGGCAACGAGAACGTTTTCGCCAGAAGCGATGCGGGCTTTTTGTACAGCTTTGTAGATCGTGTTGATCGGCTCGATGAAGGTGGCTTCTTCGAACGTGACGTTGTCGGGAAGAGAGACGACGCCGCGTTCGGCGACCCACGGCATGGCTTTCACATATTCGGCGAAGCCGCCGCCATTGGGCGTGAAGCCGGCGGTGAGGCCGGTGGTCTTGTACTGCTTGCATTGCGAGAAAGAGCGGCGCTCGCAGTAAAAACAAGTGCCGCAGGGGATGTGATGAAAACTCATCACGCGATCGCCGGGTTTGAATTTCTTCATGCCAGGGCCGACGGCGACGACGGTACCGGCAAGTTCGTGGCCAAGGATTTGCGGCGGCTCAACGTACCGCTGGAAAATTTTCTTAATGTCCGTGCCGCAAATGCCGCACGTGGCGACTTTGATGAGGAGCTCGCGTTCGCCGACTTCCGGGACGGGGACCTCTTCGACGCGGACGATTCCCTTTTCGCGGTAAACGCCGGCACGCATGGTTTTGGGGACGGGGCCGAGCACTTGAAGCGAGCCGGTCATCATGGGACTAGAAGTCATCGGGCGGCAACCTCCCTTAATTCTTCCGGCGGCCGGCCATGAGTAAAAAATGAAAGCTTCTTGATATATGCCTCTAGAAAATGTGCGAGGGCTTCGGCGGCGGTTTTGCTGTCCCTACCGAGCCGGACAAGAGCCGGCAATTGCAACGGATGGCGGGCAATGTAACGAACGATCCCTTTGACGCTAACGCGCCCGAATTCATCAACGGCGGTGTTCACGACCGCCGGCAAATCGTGTGTGGCGGAATCCGAAATAACCCGAATCGCAACTCCGGGAACTTTGTGAACTTTGGCCGCGGATAACACTCCAAAGCTTTCCATTTCGACGGCATCTGCGAACGGCTGTAGTTGTTTCTTTTCCTCGACCGTTCGCACCACGTGATCTGCGGTCAAAAAAAGCGATACTTCGGCGGCGCCATCTTGTCGTGCGGCGAAAACCAAATTCCGACTGCAAGTGTGAGTTTTTGAACTACCGAGCAGCTGCACCGCATCCGCGGCAAGAATATCGCCAATAGCATGAGCCTCTTTAAGCGAACCCGCGAATCCACTGGTAATGCAAAATTGATAAGGCTCGGTCATAACGGCATCGGTTATACGGTATGCGTTATCAACTCCCATCCCGGTCACGACAAAATCCACCTGGGCGCGGCCTATTTCCGCTTTGTGGATTCGAAAACCGGAAATTGTGGACGGCTCAAGATTCCGCAGTTTTCGCCACGGGGCGAATTCGGCTTCGACGGCGAAGGTGACGAGGATGCGCATTTTATGCGGCTCGCTGCGCGGCGATTTTTTTTGCGCGGCGTGGCGAAACGTAGCCGTTGTCGGCGTACCAGCGGACGGCGCGCTCGAACGCCGCGGTGACCGAACCCGGCTGGAAGCCAAGTTCTTTTTTTGCACGCGCGGCGTTCACAAACATCATGTGTTGCGCGATTTTCACGCCTTCCACGGGAATGCCGGGCTCGCGGCCAAGCAGTCGCGAAAATGCCGTATTGGCATAGGCTACACCCAATGCGAGGCCGTGCGGGATTTTCAGTTTCGGCGCAGCGAGGCCTGTAATCCGTGCGAGCGTATCGAGAACTTCCTTGAGCGTGAGGTTTTCCGCGCCGAGCAGATAGCGTTCGCCGATTTTGCCTTTTTCGGAAACGAGCAGGTGACCCGCGGCGCATTCTTCGACGCCGACAAAATTCAGGCCGGTTTCGACGTAGCCGGGCATTTTGCCGTTCAGAAAATCCAAAATGATTTTTCCGGTGGGCGTGGGTTTCCAATCCCACGGGCCGACGGGCGTTGTGGGCATGGCCACGATCGCCGGAAAGCCTTGTTTCGCGGCGTCGAGAACTTCGCGCTCGGCTTGCCACTTCGAACGTTTGTAATGGCCGATCATCTCTTCGAGTTTGGCGTCGGTGAATTCGTTGGGATGCTCGGGACGATCGACGGCGATGGTGGCGACGGTGCTGGTGTAAATGAATTGCGAGACGCCGGCGCGCCTGGCGGCGTCGAGCAAATTTTTCGTGCCGCCGACGTTCGAATCGTAAATCTCCTGCTTGCGCCTGGCCCAGAGGCGGTAATCGGCGGCAACGTGAAAAACGCGGGCGACACCGGCAAGCGCGCGAGCGAGCGAAGCGGAATCGCGCAAATCGCCCGTGACGTATTCGAGCGGAAGATCGGCGATCGCGCGATTGTTGCTGGACGCGCGCAAAAGCACCCGAACGGTTTCGCCGCGCGCGACAAGTTGTCGCGTGACGTGGCTGCCAAGAAAGCCCGATGCGCCGGTGACGAGCGTCGTCATGCTCAGTCGCCTTCCTCGTACGCGCCTTCGCCCGGCGCGGAAATTTTTTGCGGCGCGCGAGCGGCGGCAGCATAAGAAGAATCGAGAGCGCGCGAAAAATTCTCCCAGCGGCGGCAACGGATCATGGC
>Ga0070730_10000608_pt1 | contig 39634 bp, 32 predicted proteins | sample Coa_R1_3_FD_66447 | JGI IMG/M metagenome (GOLD analysis project Ga0070730, IMG submission 66447) | Surface soil microbial communities from Centralia Pennsylvania, which are recovering from an underground coalmine fire - Coalmine... | ecosystem: Environmental > Terrestrial > Soil > Unclassified ...
AAAATTGCGCAAACTACCCTGGCTCTATGCCGCCCGGCAAATTGACGCCGTTCGTAATTAGGCTTATACTGTTGGCTGAGATGGAGGTAGCCACCCGTGTTGTTTGAAGAATTCGCGAACGAAAATGCCGTTCATAGCCCTGTACGCACCCAATACCTGCAGATTAAGCGCCAGAACCCTGACGCCATTCTCTTCTTTCGTATGGGCGACTTCTATGAGTTGTTTGACGACGACGCCGAAATCGCGGCCCGCGAACTGGAAATTGCTCTCACCCGGCGCGACTTCGGACGCGGCGAGAAATCACCTATGGCTGGCGTCCCCCACCACGCTGCCGATGGCTATATCGCCCGCCTGGTCAGTAAGGGCTACAGGGTGGCCGTCTGTGAACAGGTTAGCGATCCCGCCCTCTCTAAAGGTCTGGTTGAGCGCGAGGTTATCCGCATTGTGACACCTGGTACGGTCATTGATCCCACGATGCTGGCCGCCAAGCGCAATAACTTCCTGGCCGCTGTGGTATCCGGGCGTGAAGCCGTCGGTATCGCCTATATCGATATCACGACCGGCGAGTTCGCGGTGACCCAATTCTCTACCCCGGAACCTGATCTGGCTATTCAGCAGGAGATCGCACGCGTCGCCCCGGCTGAAGTGCTGGTCGAGGCTCACTATAGCCGCCGCGAGAGCCGCAAACGCCGCTGGTTGGCGACCGTGATGAGTGAGAAGCAGGTGACAAAGCTGGGCAGCAATGGCAATGCCAACGCCGAGATTCCCGAACTGGATGAGGACGATGAGGAGGATTTCGCCCCACTGGTCAAGCTCCTGACCAACATCGCCGGGCATGTCACTCCTTATGATGCCCGCTACTTTAGCGAGGATGACGCCCGCCACCGCCTGCTCACACAATTCGAGGTGGCCTCTCTGGAGGGCTTTGGCTGCGCGTCTCTGCCTCTGGCCATCCGTGCGGCCGGGGCTGTGCTGGCCTATGTCCAGGAGACTCAGAAAGGCCTCTTACAACACCTCACTTCTCTGGAAACCTACTTCACGAACGGCTTTATGACGCTTGACCCGCACACCCGCCGCAATCTGGAACTCTTCGAGACTGGTCGCAATGGTTCCGTCAAAGGTTCGCTGCTCTGGGTGCTCGATAAAACTCGTACTCCTATGGGCGGTCGCCTGCTGCGCCGCTGGATTGGGCAGCCCCTCCTCGATCTCTCCATCCTGCTCCAGCGTCAGGAAACCATTAGTGAGTTGACGCCTGACACGCTGCTTCAAGCCCATCTGGCTGAGTCGCTCAAAAAGACTGGCGACCTCGAACGCCTCATCAATCGCGTACGCCAGCGCATCGCCACTCCACGCGATCTAGTTGCCCTCGCCAGCGGATTACGCGCCGCCGATGAGATCCGCCAGAGCTTCTCTACCGAAACTCAGCAGCCCATGCCTTCGCTCGCTCGCATTATGCAGCGCCTCTCCGACAATGAGGATATTATCACGCTCATTGAGCGCGCCATTGTCGATGAACCGCCCGTCAGCATCACTGAGGGCAATATTATCCGCGCTGGCTTCAGTTCAGAGCTGGACCAGATCAAGCATACTTCTCAGCATGGTCGCCAGTGGATCGCTGATATGGAGCAACGCGAGCGCAAACGCACTGGCATTAATACGCTCAAGGTGGGCTATAACAAAGCTACTGGCTACTTTATCGAGGTCTCCAATGCTAATCTGAATCGCGTGCCTGCTGATTACCAGCGCCGCCAGACTCTTACCAGTTGTGAACGCTATATCACCTCCGAGCTCAAAGAGTATGAAACCCTTGTGCTCAACGCACAGGATCGTATCAACAAGATGGAGAATGAATTCTATGTCCAGTTGCGCTCAGATATCGCTATTCATGCCTCCGAACGCATCCTGGACACCGCTCACGCGCTGGCTGAGATCGATGTCTACTTGAGCCTGACGGAGGTCGCTGCTCGCCAGAATTACTGCCGCCCCCAACTGGATGAGGGCGAGACTATTCATATCGTGGCCGGTCGCCATCCCGTTGTCGAGCTGGCCCAGCCCGATGTCCCTTTCATTCCCAATGATACCAATCTTTCCAATTATGAGGCGCAGATCGGTATTATCACCGGCCCAAATATGGCGGGTAAGTCAACCTACCTGCGCCAGGTCGCGCTCATCACGCTTATGGCACAGATCGGCAGCTATGTGCCTGCTGAAGCGGCTACTATCGGCATTGTCGATCGCATCTTCACCCGTATCGGTGCCCAGGACGATCTGGCCACGGGGCAGAGCACCTTTATGGTCGAGATGGTCGAAACCGCTAATATTCTCCACCATGCCACGCCCCGCAGCCTGATTATCCTCGATGAGATTGGGCGCGGCACCAGCACCTATGACGGTCTGGCTATCGCTCGCGCTATCGTGGAGTACTTACATAATAACAAGCGTTGCGGCGCCCGTACGCTCTTCGCGACTCACTATCATGAACTGGTTGAGGTAGCACAGTTGCTGCCACGCATTCGCTGTATGAATGTCGCCGTGACCGAGGAGGCTGGCAAAATCGTCTTCCTCCGCAAAATTATCCCAGGCGGCGCGGATCGCAGTTACGGCGTCCATGTCGCTCAACTGGCGGGTATCCCCCGCCCAGTCATTCACCGCGCCCAGGAGGTTCTCGAAGAGCTGGAGCGCAAGGGCGATGCCAAAGCCCGTCGCAAGGCTATGCGCGACATAGTGATGCCCGCCGCCTGGCAAATGACCCTTTTAGCCGCCGAATCGCATCCTTTATTAGAGGAACTCAAATCCCTGGCAATCGAAGAGCTGACCCCCATCGAGGCAATCAGCAAACTCTACGAATTGCAGCAAAAAGCCCGTCGTGGAGAGTAAGTGTAATGTTTCTGGCGTTAACTGACATAAAGGAAGGCAATGTATCCTCTTCATAGAGGCCCGGTAAATAGCCCGGTTATACCAGGGCTGTTAGTGTAATCAGTACAATTTGTGGTATGATAGATCATGGTTAGTGTACCCTGTACAATAAATCAACATGTATTGGAGGCCTGATGGCAACGCAACAACAAACACCTGTAGGGAAAAATACACTCGAAGAACTCTGTATCAATACGATCCGCACCCTGGCAATGGACGCGGTACAGAAGGCCAATTCCGGTCATCCCGGTACCGCAATGGCCCTGGCTCCCCTTACCCATCTGCTCTGGACACGCTTTATGCACTATAACCCGAGCAACCCTTCCTGGCGCAACCGCGACCGCTTTATCCTCTCGGCCGGACACGCCTCGATGCTTCTGTATAGCATGCTCTATCTCACTGGCTACGATCTCCCGCTGGAGCAACTCAAGCAATTCCGCCAATGGGGCAGCCTCACACCTGGCCATCCCGAGCATGGTCATACGGCTGGCGTAGAAACCACTACCGGCCCTCTCGGTCAGGGTTTCGCTAACGGCGTCGGTATGGCAATTGCCCAGCGCTTCCTGGCGGACCGCTACAACCGCCCGGATCACTCTATTATCGATCATTATATCTACGCCATTGCCAGCGATGGCGATCTGATGGAAGGCGTCTCCTCTGAGGCCGCTTCCCTGGCTGGTTTTCTCAAGCTCGGCAAACTTATCTACTTCTACGATGATAACCATATTACGATCGAGGGCAATACCAGTCTGGCCTTCGGCGAAGATGTGGGCCAGCGCTTCGAGGCCTATCACTGGCATGTACAGCACGTCTCGGATGTGAACAATCTGGCGGAGGTAGAACAGGCTATTCTCGCGGCCCAGGCCGAAACCGAACGTCCCTCGCTAATTATCACACGCACCCACATCGGCTATGGTAGCCCCAACAAGCAGGACAGCTCCAAAGCCCACGGTGAACCCCTCGGCGCGGACGAGATTATCTTGACCAAGCGCAATCTTGGCTGGCCTTCGGAAGAGCCATTCTATGTGCCGGAAGAGGCCCTGGCCTTCTACCGCCAGGCGATCGAGCGCGGGGCCGCTGAAGAGCAGGCCTGGCAACAACAATATCAGGCCTACACCGCCGCCTACCCCGACCTCGCTGCACAGTTAGAGCAGGAGCTGAGCGGGGAACTGCCAGAGGGCTGGGATCGCGCTATCCCCACCTTTAAAGCCGGTGAAGCACTGGCCAGTCGCGCGGCTGCAGGCCAGACTATCAATGCGATCGCCCCTAATCTCCCTAGCCTGATCGGTGGCTCGGCAGACCTGGCGCCCTCTACCAGCACCAATATGAAGGGGCTGGGCGACTTTGGACCTGAGGAATCTGGCCGCAATATGCACTTTGGCATTCGCGAACATGCTATGGGAAGCATTCTGAACGGGATGGCGCTCTATGGCGGCTTGATCCCCTTCGGCGCCACCTTCCTGATCTTCTCAGAGTATATGCGACCACCTATTCGTCTGGCGGCCCTGATGGGTCTCAAAACGATCTATGTCTATACCCATGATAGCATCGGGGTCGGCGAAGATGGTCCCACCCATCAGCCGATCGAGCAGTTAGCTTCGCTCCGCTCCATCCCGAACCTGACCGTCATTCGTCCCGGCGATGCCAACGAGACCGCGGAAGCCTGGCGCACGGCCATCACCTATCAGGGTCCGGTCGCTCTTGTCCTGACACGTCAGGCCCTTCCAACGCTCGACCGCTCTATCATGGCCAGTGCCAGTAACGTTGCTAAGGGCGGCTACGTGTTATCGGATAGTGAAGGAACGCCGCAGGTCATTCTTATCGCAACTGGATCTGAACTTTCCCTGGCGGTGGACTCAGCACAAAAATTGCGTCAGGATGGCATTGCTGTTCGTGTAGTAAGTATGCCTAGTTGGGAATTGTTTGATAAACAGAGTGCAGCATATAAAGAAGCAGTCCTGCCAAAACAGGTGCGAGCACGTATTGCGATAGAGGCCGCCTCGCCTATGGGCTGGGAGCGCTACGTCGGGCTGGAAGGCGATACGGTCACCCTCAACCATTACGGCGCTTCCGCACCGGCCAAAACGCTTTTCCAGCAATTCGGCTTCACCGTTGAGAACGTCGTAGCAAAGGCCAAAAGTTTACTACAAAACGCATAATAAAGGAGATAATGTACTATGACCAATCCACTGCTGCAACTCAAAACACAGGGTCAGAGTGTTTGGTACGACAATATTGACCGGGCGCAGCTTGCCTCAGGACAATTTAAACGTATGCTGGATGAAGATGGCGTCGTTGGAGTGACAGCCAATCCCACTATCTTTGAAAAGTCGATCAGTTCCGGCCACGCTTATGATGAGCAGATCAGCCAGTTGATTAGTGCAGGTAAGAGCACTAACGATATCTACGAAACCCTGGTTATCCAGGATATTCGCACCGTGGCCGACCTCCTGCGCCCCATCTACGATCAGACCGAAGGCAAAGACGGTTATGTCAGCCTGGAAGTCTCACCGGAACTGGCTCATGATACCGACGGCACCATTGCGGAGGCGCGCCGCTTCTGGAAAACGGTTGATCGCCCTAATCTGATGATTAAGATCCCGGCCACCCCGGAGGGCATTCCCGCCATTCAACAGACGCTGAGCGAGGGCATCAATGTCAATATCACCCTGATCTTCTCGCTCGACAGTTATCGCGATGTGACAGAAGCTTACCTGAGCGCGCTGGAAGAGCGCAACGGCCAGGGACAGGATATCAGCCGCATCGCCTCCGTCGCCAGCTTCTTTGTCAGCCGCGTTGATACGCTGGTCGACAAGCTGCTTGAGGATAAGATCAAGGTAACCAATGATCCCGCGCAACAGCAGCAGTTCAAAGCGCTGGAAGGCAAAGCCGCCATTGCCAATGCCCGTCTCGTTTACCAGGAATTCGAGCGCATCTTCAACACACCGCGCTTTGAGTCGCTCAAGCACGCGGGCGCGCATGTGCAACGCCCGCTGTGGGCCAGCACCAGCACCAAGAACCCGGCTTATCGTGATGTCTTGTACGCCGAGGAGTTGGTCGGCCCCGACACCGTGGACACCATGCCGCTGGAGACCATTGAAAAATTCTACGATCATGGAATCGTGCGCTATAGCATCGCTGACGATATCCCTGGCGCAAAAAAGACCCTGGCAGACCTTGAGCAACTTGGTATTCACTATGCCCAGGTCACTCAGCAACTGCAAGATGAGGGCGTCCAGAAGTTTGCCGACTCTTTCCACCAGTTGTTCGCTGGCATCGAGAGTAAAAAGCAGGCCATCAAATCAGGCCAGGCCGCACGCTAACTCTCGCGTGAGGTCCATCTCTGGGACGTCGCGATCCAGGGGTGGGCCCCACTGGAAAGAGCGATCTTAGCCAACCTGTTGGATATGCAACGCCAAATACGAACCAGACATTGCATATCCAACAGATTGAGAGGATCAAGTGTGTCGATTAGAAACTCAAAGGTTATTTTATCCAACCAACAAAAGATGGATGTTTTGAGAAGAGACAGGCCACGATGCTGCGTAACAACAGAGAATATGATATGCTACAGCCATCTGGCGAAGGTTTTACGATAATGCATAAGTTGACAGTAGGAGATTTCACATGCCTCAACGTAGCGTAGTCGAGGCGCCCAACCCCTTCCGAGAGGGGCTACGCATCAAACAGAGTATGGAACCATGTGTCATGGTCATCTTCGGAGCCACCGGAGACCTGACGCATAGAAAATTGCTTCCTGCGCTCTATAATTTAGCGCTGGAGCATCCTCTGCCTGCGGGCTTCTCAGTGGTAGGTTTCGCACGACGCCCCTATAGCGACGAGCAGTTTCGTCAAGAAGCGCTTAACTCAATCAACGAATTTTCCCGGCAGAAACCGGTCAACCCACAGGTGTGGGAGAGCTTTGCGGCCGGCATTCGCTACTTACAATCTAATTTCCATGATCCATCTGGCTATGAAAAACTGAATGCATTGCTCAATACGCTCGATCAGGAGCGCGGCACCAGCGGCAATCGTATCTTCTATCTCTCGACGCCGCCCAGCCAGTATCCCGACATCATCCAAAATCTTGGAGCGGCTGGCTTGAATAGAAATCGTAAAGGCTGGACGCGTATCATTATCGAAAAACCTTTTGGGCACGACCTCGCCTCCGCTCGCGAACTGAACCGCCTGGTGGGCAAGGTATTCCGAGAGGAACAGATTTATCGTATTGACCATTATCTGGGGAAAGAGACCGTCCAGAATATCCTGGTCTTCCGACTGGCCAATGGTATCTTTGAGCCAGTCTGGAACCGCCGCTACGTCGATCACGTGCAGATCACAGTGGCGGAAAATATCGGGATTGAAGGCCGTAGTGGTTACTATGAAGAGTCTGGCGCCATCCGCGATATGATCCAGAACCATATGCTACAACTCCTGACCCTGGTGGCTATGGAACCTCCGATCGCCTTTGATGCCAATGCTGTACGCGATGAGAAAGTCAAGGTACTCCATGCATTACAGCCACTGGCAGGCCGCGATGTCATCACAAATACGATTCGCGCGCAGTACGGTCCAGGCTGGGTCGGGGGCCGCCAGGTTCCAGGCTACACCGAAGAACCAGGCGTCTCGCCGCATTCTGTCACTGAAACCTATGTGGCGCTGAAATTGTTCGTTGACAACTGGCGCTGGGCTGGCGTACCATTTTACTTACGAACCGGCAAACATCTGCCCAAACGCGTGACAGAAATCGCCATTCAGTTTAAGCAGGCGCCACTCATGATCTTCAAGAACAGTGACGCACAGGCACAGGTTGAGCCAAACGTTCTCACGCTGCGTATCCAACCGGACGAGGGCATTTCTCTCAAGTTCGGCGCGAAGGTGCCTGGGACCGATATGCAAATTCGCTCCGTGAATATGGACTTTTTCTATGGCTCGTCCTTTGTCCGTGAACAGCCAGAAGCATATGAGCGCCTCTTATTAGATAGTATGCTCGGTGATTCGACGCTCTTTACACGCCGCGATGAGGTCGAAGCGGCCTGGACCTTTGTTCAGGGCATTCTTGATGGGTGGAATAAAGAACCGCGTGAGACGATCCTGACGTATGAGTCTGGTACATGGGGACCGCAGGCTGCCGATGAGTTCATCTGGCGGGATGGCTTCAGGTGGCGCCGTCCTTAGTGTTGCAATCCCTTGATCGGGCTTAGGATACTCATCTGTCACCTGCTCCCCAACATCGTGGAAGGGAGTAGATCCAAAGCAACCGAAGATGCCAATGGATTTTGCATGAACTACACCACAGGTACTGTGACTCACCATGTAGATGAAAGCGACGCTGTTGTCCATTGTGAACACTGACGTTCAAAATGATAGGGGTTTTTGGGAATGGTAAAGGATAACGCCAATACTACGGGGCCTCGTGTCCCCTGGGCCGGCAAATTGGTAGGTATCGAGAGCGTTGAGGAGGAACTTTCCCGTTTCTGGCGCATGGCCGCCGATAACGTTCGTACCAGCCAGAATATCAACGTTCGTACCAGTGTACTCAACTTTGTCATCTGCGCGCCCGACCTGGCATCGGCACAATATACAAGTGGACTTATTCGCGAGTTATCCAGTACGCATATCGCGCGTGTCATCCTGCTGATCCTTGATAGAACCGATCCAACTACCCATGTCTCCACATGGGTGACATTGCGCTCCTTTCCCATTATTTCAGATATGATGCGCCACCACTTTGAGCAGATTACTATTTTGGCCAGTGGAGCGGCGATCGATGCATCGGCGCAGATCATACAGCCCCTCCTCAAGCCTGATCTCCCAGTCTATCTCTGGTGGCTCCATGATCTTCCAGCCGATAATGTCGGTTTCAAGCGCCTGCTCACTATCAGCAGCAGGGTGATTCTTGACTCCAGCAGTTTCTTCACCCCTGAAGAGAGTATGTGCTCTCTACCAGAGTTGGTCCAGACAGTCCCCAATACCGCGCTCAGCGACCTGAGTTGGGGGCGTATTACCCCCTGGCGCGAATTGATCGCCCAATTTTTTGATGTCGCTGAATACAAGCCATACCTGGTCGGTGTCGATCACATCGAAATTGAGCACGCCGTGGCGCCTTTTGACGAGCCATCGCGCACCGATGGACAGGTCTCGCCCAACTCAACCCAGGCACTGCTACTGGGGGCCTGGCTGAAGACACGCCTGGGCTGGAGTCTTGCCCCCGATTCACAGCAGGATGAACATGATCCTGATAGGGGCATCCATGCCTGGTATATGCTGCGTCCTCGTACCACCGGATCTCTGACGCGCACCACCGGCCCTCTAACAGCCCAGACCGGCAGCTTAGGTACAGGCAAAACCGGGAAGTTGGGAACCCTCCTGAAAGGACCGGTTGGGAAACTGCATATCCGGCCACGCCTGCAGCCTTCCTTGCGTCCTGGCTCAATCTGTCTGGTACGTCTGACCAGCGCTATTTCTGGTAAACAGGCAACTTTTACAATTAATCGGGAAGATGATTCCGATCATGTGCTCACTTCGGTCGAGTTGGCAGAGAGAACCCGCCCACAACGTACGGTGAGCATGGCCGCAACCCATAAGGAGAGCGAGTTGCTGCATGATGAGTTGGAGATTATGGGGCGCGATCACCTCTACGAGGAAACGTTACAAGAGGTCTTCGACTTGCTCACAGAATCCTGAGGCATAGGAGCAGTAGAAAATGAACATTGCAATTTATCCTGACGCTGACGCGCTGAGTCACGCCGCGGCTCAATATGTGGTACAGATCGCCAATGAGTCGATCGTCACACATGGACGTTTTACGCTGGCGCTCGCGGGCGGCAATACGCCTAAGAAGCTCTATGGGCTACTGGCAAGCGAGCCATACAGCAGTCAGATCAACTGGGCTCTGGTCGAAGTCTTCTGGTCCGACGAACGCTGCGTGCCACCTGAGAGCGAAGATAGCAATTATCATCTGGCTCAAGAGGTCCTGCTCAGCAAGGTACCCATTCCGGCCAGCCAGATTCATCGCATGCCCGCTGATGAGCCAGATCGAGATGCAGCTTCCCTGGCCTATACACATGAGATGCAGCGCGTTTTCGGCACCAATCAGGTGCCCGGCTTTGATCTCATCCAGCTTGGGATGGGGCCAGAGGGCCATACTGCCTCGCTCTTCCCACATCAGCCCTCACTCCACGAGCAGCAGCGCCTGGTTATGCCGGTGACGGTGCCCAAACCACCCCCTGCGCGTCTGACCTTCACGCCTCCCATCCTGAACGCCGCAGTCCATGTCTTATTCCTGGTGACCGGCGCGGATAAAGAGGATGCGGTCAAGGCCGTGTTGGAGGGCGAATATCAGCCCGATGAATGGCCCTCCCAGATTGTGCGCCCCACACGCGGCGAGGTAACCTGGATGTTCGATCCAGCGGCCGCCGGAAAATTACGCCAGCGGTAATAGGAGATTTTTAGTATGGCAGAATTGGTTCCCTCTATACTATCGGCCGACTTTACACGCCTGGGCGAGCAGGTGCGTGAGGCTGAGCAGGCCGGCGCGCGACGTATCCAGATCGATGTAATGGACGGCCATTTCGTCCCCAATATTACAATGGGGCCTATGGTTGTCGAGGCTGTACGCCGCTGCACCACCATGACGCTCGAAGCGCATCTGATGATTAGCAACCCGGAGGAATATATCGAAACCTTTGCTCAGGCTGGCGCCGATGTCATTATCGTCCACCAGGAGGTCTGCCCGCACCTGCACCGCGTGTTGATGCAGATCAAAGCCGCTGGCAAACAGACAGGAGTGGCCATTACTCCTTCGACGCCGGTTTTCATGCTCCAGGACATGCTCCCATTTATCGATCTGGTGCTGGTGATGACCATCAACCCCGGCTTTGGCGGCCAGGACTTTATCCCCGAAACCCTGCCCAAAATCGCCCTTGCCCGCCAGATGATTACTGAGCGCGGCCTCCACAGCAATGTCGAGGTCGATGGTGGCATCCACGAAGCCACTGCTCCCCTTGTCGTCAAAGCAGGAGCCCACCTGCTGGTAGCAGGATCAGCCGTCTACAACAACAAGGAGACCGTAGCGCAGTCGATCAACAGACTCAACCGCGCCATTAACCAATGATGAGACGCATTTCCAGAGAATGTGCCTCTCTCCCCAGGTGTAACCGTAACCGTAACCACAGAGCCTCTAAACCAGCTTCTGGAGGGGATCTAGCCCTATACCGGTTACGGTTACACCTGGGGAGAGAGGATCTCTATTGGAGTAAATGAGAAATTTTTGATGAGTCTAAAATACTCCTATTGACATCTATCACCTATTTCTCACATAATTAGTATGTGAAATTATTCCATTGTTTGTCAGCAGATACTTGATTATTGACTATATCTTAAGAACATGAATGGAATTTTCTATGAATACCAATCCACGCATTCTTGGCAAATATGAACTACAGCAATGTCTGGGGCGTGGGGGCATGGCGGAGGTCTGGAAGGCCTTCGACCCTCAGTTGAGGCGCCATGTAGCAATCAAATTTCTCCATGCTGACCTGCGTGCTGATCCCGATTTTATGATCCGTTTCATTCGCGAGGCGCGGGTGGTCGCGTCGCTGCGCCACCCCAATATCGTCCAGATCCATGATTTCCAGGTGCCGACGGTGGATGCCAATCCTATTGCGTATATGGTGATGGATTATATAGAGGGGCCAACCCTGGCAGAATACATTCACAACACGTCACATACCGGACATACTCCCCCGCCGACGACTGTCGTAGAACTCTTCACAGCCGTTGGCTCAGCTGTGGATTATGCTCATCAACATGGGATGATTCACCGCGATATCAAGCCAGCGAACATTTTGCTGGACAGCCATAATACCAGACGCACACCTATCGGGGAACCTTTTCTCACGGATTTTGGCATCGTCAAAATGATGGGTCTTACGCCCGGAACGCTGACCGGAGCCCCGATTGGTACGCCGCTCTATGTCTCGCCAGAGCAGGTGCAGGGGCATCCAGGCAATGAACGCAGCGATATCTACTCCCTTGGCGTCATCCTGTATGAGATCTATACCGGCATTCCTCCCTTCCGGGGCGATGGCCCATATGTGATTATGTCACAGCATGTCTATAGCAAGCCCACTTCCCCGCGCTTGATCAACCAGGCCATCCCACCAGCACTTGAGACGGTCATCCTGCGCTGCCTACAGAAGAGCCCGGATGCGCGCTTCCCCAGAGCGTCATCCCTGGTAGCGGCCCTGGCTGAGGCGCTCAAACTCCCGATTCCCGAAGAGGTAAAGCATCCCTTCTATCCTCCAGACCCGGTAGATCAACCCACCTACTTCCAGCCTCTGGATAGGGCGCCAGCTTTCCCACCAGCACCGCCAGCAACTGGCAATTACGCGCCCGCTCAAGCACCCTCATCAGAGGCTACACCTACGAGAAGGGCCTCCGTTCAGGCGACAGATGAGGAGACTACGCCTCGTAGAAGAGGCCAGTATACACCTGTTATAGAGTCCATTCACGCACGCATCGCCAGCGCACCTTCCGCACAGCTATCGCAAGGGCTCTCCACTGTCCCGCCAACACCTTCTCTGGCAGCACAACCCGGCCACCATGGGGGACCCAATGTAGCACATCTGCCATTGAGCCAACCGGCTCCTGCCCCCCAACCTGCTGCGAGGAAACGTGGCGGGAATATGAAGATCAGCCTCACAGCCATTGCTACCCTGATCTTACTGGCTATTCTAGGAAGTTCTCTACTACGCCCTACACAACCATCGACGGCCACTCAGCAACCACCTATCGTCGGGCATGCGTCTTTTATAGATAGCCGTCAGAACGTTGACCCCAACCAACCAGTGACTGATGACGCATTTCAGATCACGCTGCAGAGCATCCCTGATCCAGCGCCAGGAAAAAGCTACTATGCCTGGCTATTACCTGCTATCAGCCAGGGCGAGGGCAATTCGATAGCGCTCGGCAAATTGCAGGTTACTCACGGCAACGCCTCACTGACAAATAATCCCTATCTGGCCCCACAACATACTAACCTGCTACTCACGACGAGCGGCATCCGCGTCACCGAAGAGGACGCCAATATCCAGCCACTGAGCCCTTCGCCAGATAAAAAGACATGGCGTTACCAGGCAGAATTTGGGCAGGCACGCGGTCCAGACGGTTATAGTGAGCTGGACCATCTACGCCATCTGTTAGCCGCCGACCCAACCCTCGATCAACAAGGATTGTCCGGGGGATTAGATTTCTGGTTTCTGCGCAATACAACCGAAGTCAGAAAATGGGCTAGAGACATTGTTGATCATCAGCATGCTGTCGATAAACGCAGTAGAATAGTTGATATCCTCTACTACTTGCATGGGCTATGTACACCACAAGACCTGAGCCTGGCGGCACCAAACACCAGCATCCTGCCAGATGTGCCAGAGCCCGCCACGACAAGAGTCCCATTACTCAATTGCGCGCAGGTTCCCAACCCGGAAAGCTATATTCAGCACATCATTATACATCTCAATGGCGTTATCCACTCGTCAGGCTCGACCCCCAACCAGACAAAGCTGGCGGCCCAGATCATCCAGGCGCTCAGTAGCATCGAGGTCAATCTCAACCAGCTGCTGAGCGACTGCCAGAAATTAATACAGATGAATGACGATCAACTCATGAACTCGCCACTTCTGCACGATGTAGAGTTTCAGGCCAGCCATACTACTGAAGGATGGTACGATCCGGCCACCCAGACAACGCACCCGGACACCCTGGTGACCTACGACCAAATTCAAGCCCTGGCAACTTTTGATCTGGTACCATATCACGGGCAGTAATAGCAGGAGAGGCGGCTATGCCGTGCCAAAGGTCAGGCCCAGCGAGCGGAGCCACTTGCGATAGGCCACCGCCGTACGGTCGGATCGCAGGTGCAGCTCTGCCTGCAAGTCCAGAGGCAGGAGTTCTGGGCGCTGGGATTCGACGATTGGTACGTCTTGCAGCGTAATCATGTCCTCAAATTGACGAATCTCCTCGTCAGGTCGATCCCCATAATCCATAGCCACATATGTCCAGGCGATAGATTTATCATGAGCAACTGGCGTTACCGTAAAATACATAGCGAATCTTGGACCTGCAGAGGACTTCACAAAATAGGCTGAAAATGGACGCACCACTCTGTAGGTATAGGTCACACGCGCTCCCTGCCCGGAACCATCGGGATCAGGCTGCCAGACAGAAATATCTTTCGCCGTGACACCTTCATCGCTCATCTCTACCTCATAATCATTGACTTCTGGATGATCTGGATCGCCTAAAAAACCTTGATGTACAAAAGGGAAGTGAGTCACATCCAGAAAATTCTCGACGGCACGAGGTGCACTGGCCTTAAATGTATAGGGTCCACAATGCACTTTATGAAATGACGAATCTTCCCAATAGGGAAACGTGGGAATATCCTGATTCGGCTCACCCAGCGAGACCCAGATCCAGTTATATCGTTCTCTGACCTGATAGACCTTCGTTCGCGCCCTGGCAGGAGGAGTCTGGCTTGGATGTGCAGGAAAGCGTACACATTGGCCATCTTGATTATACGTCCAGCCGTGGTAGGGGCAAATGAGCGTATCGTTCTCGATTTTGCCCAGAGAAAGTTTCGTACCACGATGAATGCAGAGGTCGCGCCAGGCAAGCACCTTCTTGTCAACGCGCCAGAGCACAATATCCTCCTCCAACAACCGCACTCCCATTGGTTTGCCTTCCTGTAGATCTGGTGCATAGGCAACTACATGCCAGTCGTTGAGCAACACCGAATCATTAATCATAACTAGTTTCCTTTCAATCTATTCGTCGAGCACCCTCTAATTTCTAAGCAGAACCAGGCTACTTGCTAATGACTTAGCAAGCAACAGGAATTACTGCTCTTATTGTACAAGTTTTGCTCTGCGTGAGAACAAGGAAAAGCATGGGAAATAAACCCGGGGACGAAACTATATGCTAGCAAGAATCTCCAGGGTGGTCTTTTCTTCATGCGTAGAATCTTTAAGAGGACGAACAACCGTCACGATCTCGTCAACGCCGGCATCATGCATGGCGTAGAGGCGCTTGCGAATGGTATCCTCGTCTCCATATAAGAAGAGTTCGTGGATCAATTCATCGGTCAGTTTGCCGTCAGGGGTCAGCGGATAGCCAGCTTCTTTGAACATTTTCCCATAGGCTGGAAAAGATGAGTAGACGGCGAAAGCGGCCTGGGCGACCTGCCGGACCGTGGCAAAATCTGTGGTGAGAACGATGGGAGCACTCACGATCAATGGTGGTCTGACACGCCCGGCCAGATGAGCTCCCTCTTCCATGGCTGGGAGGGCGATAGTGCGTACATATGAGAGAGGAGCCCAAATCAGCATCGCCCCATCTGAGACTTCTCCAGCCAGACGAAGCATATTTCGACGCAGGGCCGCAAGCACTATAGGAAAACGCGGAGGTGGAAGCATAGGTGGAAGTTCAGCATGGACGGTATAATACTCGCCATTCAATGCTATACAACCCTCCCACAGCAAACCACGAAGCACCGCGATATACTCACGTGTATGGGCCACCGGCTTCGCAAAATTCAGCCCGTACTGCCCTTCAATGGCAGGCTGATGGCTTGCACCAACACCCAGGCGGAAGCGATGAGGCGCGAGTTCAGCCATCACCAGCGCCTGATTCGCCCGCGTCAGGGGATGGCAAGGATAGGTAATAGCAATACCAGTGCCAAGTCCGATGCTACTGGTCTGGACAGCCGCCGCCGTCACAATGCTAAAGCCGTCTGGTCCTACAGGCCAGGATGGTACCCAGATCTGAGGGATTCCAGCTTGCTCAGCTCGTTTGATGGAATGAAGCACATGCTGCACAGTAGGAGAAAAAATAGCAGCGCTAACGGGAAATGTGGTGGTCATATATTTAGGAAGCCTTTCTCTTTTCGCTGGTCGCCAATCCTCCAGTAGTATACCCTGTTTTCGTTCACAAGGAGCGCTCTCACAAGAATGAAGATCCACCATGTGAAGAATGCCTGTAGACTGTCATAGGAATATCTGGTACAGTATCTCCAATCCTTGACACATGATGACAGGGATCCCGCCATTATTGAGGAGCGACCTTGAAAAACCTGTTAGAAGAACTGCAAGAAACATTATATACAGACATTCCCCTGACAAAACATCTGGCGATAACAGTCGACAGTTACGATGATGAGCGTCTTCTTCTGAAAGCGCCACTGGCACAGAATATCAATCATAAAGGCACAGCCTTCGCGGGTAGCCTCAATGCCGTAGTCACATTAGCAGGCTGGGGTCTGCTCTGGCTTGTCCTGAAAGAGATGGGAGTGAGAGCGGTGATTGTTATTCAAGATAGTGCCAGCAATTATCTCCTGCCAGTCAAGAGTGATTTCTCAGCCTGTTGTTACAGACCCGATTCTGGGCAAATTGCCAGGATGAAACAGATGTTGCTGATGAAAGGGAGGGCGCGACTAGAACTCAAGGCTGAAATCGTTGCTGACCTGAAAGTAGCGGTCTCATTCCAGGGGCGCTATGTCGTCTCACTCTACCCTTCTGAGGGCGAAGAGAGTATCTCTTGATGAAGAAGCCAAAACCCTTGTATTTTAGAAGATAGAACATCAAAGGGAGAGGAAGTGCCAGCATGCATGATGATATTACAGACATTGCAGGCATCCGCGTAGGACACGACACTAATCTGGAGGCCGGCACAGGTTGTACCGTCCTTCTTTGCGACACACCCGCCGTCGGAGGCGTGGATGTACGAGGTGGCGCCCCGGCAACCCGAGAAACTGACCTGCTGCGTCCCATGCATATGGTCGAGGAGGTGCATGCCATTGTGCTCACAGGAGGCAGCGCCTTTGGACTTGACGCGGCCAGTGGAGTGATGCGCTATCTGGAAGAACACAACATCGGCATCGACGTGGGTGTAGCACGCGTCCCGATTGTCCCGGCGGCAGCCATCTTTGATCTGACGTGCGGCTCGGCCAGTATTCGCCCGGATGCAGCGGCAGGCTATCGCGCCTGTGAGCAGGCCACAACAGGCCCCATCGCACAGGGCACGGTAGGCGGAGGCACAGGCGCTACTGTAGGCAAGATGCTCCATCCTGCCCTGGCGATGAAAGGCGGCCTGGGATCAGCCAGCATGCAACTCAGCGATGGGACATGGGTAGCCGCACTTGTTGTTGTCAATGCACTGGGTGATATCATCGATCCAAAGACACAACAAGTCATCGCGGGAGCACGCAATCCCCTGGAAGACAGTTTTCAGGCGGCCAATCCATTTAGCAATACTACCATCGCCGTTGTCGCAACAGACGCCTCGCTGACAAAAGAAGAAACCAACAAAATAGCGCAGATGGCACACAATGGACTGGCACAGGCCATCCAGCCTGCACATACCATGTTTGATGGCGACACCGTCTTCGCCCTGGCACTGGGTCCCAGACCACAGACGCAATCGGATCCCGCAACATCAGCAATACGTACCAGCGTATTAGGCGCAGCGGCGGCAAAAACACTGGCCCGTGCCATAGTGAAGGCTGTTCTTCAAGCCAGCACATTACATGGCATACCAGCGGCCAACAGCCAGAACCTGGCGCAAGATAAAAATGAGTGTTAAGGGTGTTTTTTTACACTATATTACCCCCGTTCCGCCCGCCGTGGGGGACGGGGATATATCTTTTCAACTCGCTTTCCGTCTATGCCTAAGAATTCGAAATACAGTCTTAACTTACGGTTGCAGCATTGCAAATAACGCAATACCCCCGCCAATCAACATGAGCACAACGCACGACAAAACAACCAGAATCAACGTGTAGCTACGCGTCGTAGACCACGTGTCCGGCGTGATATCGGGCACGCGCCGATCCTGGCGCACGGGAAGTTCTCGCTTCGCGGTCAGTGTTTTCAACCCACCAGTTGCCAGATCCAAAGAATGAGTCGCTAAATCAAGGGCATGCTCATGCTGAGTCTCATTTCTATATCCTGTTGCCGGTGAGGGAGTTGAGGGGAAAGGAATTTGAGGTATGACAGGTATCGAGTGAGTTTGCGGTACCATACGTGGTCGGCGGGGCAGGAATCTCGCAGACTGAGCATCAGAAGTTGGCAACGTCACAGCTTTTCTCCGCTAGCGGCACTTAAACCAACCGCACATCCAAGGGACAGCATACAACGTACGCACTACAAACCTTTGTACATCACTACTCTTATAATTGTAGTCAATCGGCACAGTTTCGCAAGAGAGTATGACTTATGGGTCAAGGGTAGGGACTGCGCGGTTCTCGCCAGAGGAGCCGACTTACGAATATATACCGTACGTATCGGTGTGAGACGGGCACCACTACAGGAATCAGCAGGCATTCAGCCTGAACGGAGGGTCACTCATGAGTATGCTCATCAACACGAATCCCCTCCAACATTTGCAGGAGAGTATGTAACATGCGTCCGGTCGCCCCCCAAATACGGTAAGAACCGTAGTCATAGAAATGAACGGTACGGGTCAGACCGCCGCGCGGCCACTGCTCAGTGTGGGAGATAGCCGGATCGGCCAGGGCACGCAAAGGAGCGCGAATAAGCTCAGTCACCTCACTGGCTTGCAGGTGTAACTCTCCCAGACCACGGGGCAAAAAACCCACGACAGGAGTAATCAAAAAGTTGCTGACCACCGTAAAGACCGGGGGGAGCAATCCCAATACATCGACGCGGCCCGGATCCAGGCCAATCTCCTCCTGCGCCTCACGCAAAGCTGCCATAATAGGAGAAAGATCCGTCGGATCAACGCTGCCACCAGGAAAGGCAATTTCGCCACTATGTGAGCGCAACGTACTGGCCCGACGAATAAAGGCGAGCCAGAGTTCTTCATCTTGCTCAAAGAGCGCCAACAAGACTGCCGCTTTGCGGGCCTCGGGATGGCGACCCTCGATAGTATCAATCGCCTCCCCAGCACACTCTATAGGGAATAATCGTTCATGTAAAGCAGGTAAAATAGCCACCTTATACAGATCCATATCAGTATTGTAGCACACCAACAGGGGCTTGCCATGTTATGATACAATATGGCAGACAGAAAATATCGGAGAGATTTGCGAATCGGTTGTGTATTGTCTTGCATTCAGAGACGGCATTTGGTATAATTAGAAGTATCGAGTGGGGGTATGCTTTGTTCAGGCGCTCATTGTGTTCGACTATGGCTTACCTGCCTGCGAGTTTCGTTTCGTATAACCGTTCTGTAGAGCAAGCAAAAGGTCGTATGATTCTTGGGTAAAACAAGATATTTACAGAAGGCCGAAACGATTACCGCCTAAGCACCTCCTCCGACATACCCGAGTACGATGGTACACTCCCCATAGTCCTATACGTGAAAACCAGTGCGTCCCTCAATTTGGGATCTTATGGTCCACAATGGCCAGGATTTCACAGGGTTGCACACATCCGCAAGGATGATAAGGAACGGAGTCACATCAAACGAGGGAAAAACCGTGGATCGAAGGGGGTTTTTACCCATGCAAGCAAAACAGCACGGCGACCTTTCGACTATGCCAGCGGCAAATCTTAACAGCGGGCGGGTACAGACGATGATCGAACAAGACCCACAAGGGCAAAACAACACAAACCCCGAAGAAGTGGAAGACCTCAATCAGAACGAGATGGCGGCGTTGCTTGAGGCATCGACCGCTCCCATCAACATCAAACGAGGCGATGTCGTCGAGGGCGTTATCGTGCGTATTGATCAGGACGAGATCCTTGTCGATATTGGCCTCAAATCTGAGGGCGTTCTCTCAACCAAAGAGCTGCCAGCCAACGGATATGGTTCCTTTAGTGAACTGCACCTTGGCGATAAAGTACTGGTGTACGTCATCCAGCCAGAGACCTCAGAAGGGCATGCAGTGCTCTCCTTAAAGCGAGCCAATACCGAGCGCCAGTGGCGGATCGCGGAAGAGCAGTATAAGAACAGCGAATTGCTCAAGGCCAAAGTCATCGACTACAATAAAGGTGGCTTGATTGTGGACGTGGCTGGCATTCGAGGATTTGTGCCGATCTCCCAGATACTCAACCTCAAACGGGAAGAGGTGGCCTCTGGTGGGGAAAGCCAGGAAACAGCAGCCAAGCTGCAAGGCATGAAAGACAAAGAACTGCAGCTCAAGATCATCGAGATTAATCGGGCGCGTAATCGCCTGATCCTCTCGGAGCGCCTGGCCGTTCAGGAATGGCGCCAGCGCCGTCGCGAGGAACTGCTCGATGAACTCAAGCCCGGCGAAGTCCGCAAGGGCGTGGTCAGCAATCTCGCGAACTTCGGAGCCTTTGTCGACCTGGGAGGTGCAGACGGACTGGTTCATATCAGTCAACTGGCATGGAGCCGCGTCAATCATCCCAGCGAAGTGCTGCATGTTGGCCAGGAGGTCGAGGTGCAGGTCCTGAGCGTCGATAAAGACAAAAAGAAGATCGCGCTCTCCATTAAGCGGGCCGAGGTGGATCCCTGGACGACCGTTGAGCAGCGATATACCCCGGGCCAGATTGTGACCGGTGTCGTGACCAAGATCGCGCCATTTGGCGCCTTCGCACGCATCGAAGATGGCATCGAGGGACTGATTCATCTCTCCGAGTTAACGCCCGGAGTGGATCCCAAGACGATTCTGCATGAAGGGGCACAACTGCAACTCCGCATTCTGCGCATCGACGCCGAGCGTCGTCGCCTGGGATTGAGCCTGCGCCAGGCAGATGAAGTCGATGAGAAGGCTGCGACAACGGAAACGTCAACCGAGTCCAGCACCCAGACTCATGAGGCACCAGTCCCCTCTCTGGCAGATACCACTCCTTCGTTGGAGGCAACACAGACACAGGAGCACGCCCCTTCCAAACGAGAGGGCAAAAATGAGCGCCGCGACCGTCAGGAGCGCAACGCGGACAACGCTCTCCTGAACGCATTGCCTTCCGATGAGGGAGAGTTGACCGCTATGGCCGAGGCCTTCCGAGCCGCTGCTCGTCAGCGTTCGAAAGAAGACTCAGAGACATCTGAATAACATCTCAGGACTCAACCTGGTGTGTCACACAGAAACATCCAGCCTCTCTGCTGCTTCTACCAATGGTAGAAGTGGTGGGGGGGTTCTTATATCACAGCGATTACACTTTATCAGTTAATAACACTTTATAAGCTGCTGCTTACGCACCTCTCACTCTCTCAATAGGAACAGATTTTGTAGAGAACCGATTTTTCCTTGACGCTACAAAATAAGTTGTAGTATGATGGAATATGCAGTTTACCAATGAGTTCAGGGGAGGAGCTTTCCACTGTCACTAGCGAAAAGTAAACAGTGAACAGCAGTTGTACAGGAAGAGTTCTCGTAGAAAAAGAGTTTGTTCAGGCAACGTGTTTACTTATACTATAGATAGTGTGTGGAGAGACAATAATCACAGCAGAAGCATTCAGCACGGCTGCTCGTCAACGCATCAAAGAAGATACGGAGGCATCTGAAAAGTAGAGGTTTCTGGCCAATCCAGCATATCGTACCTGAACAGATGATTATGCGACCTCTCCGCTGCGCATACAGTTTATGTAGAGCAGTGTGGAGGTCGATTGTTTCTCGGTAGTATATTGATAGACGGGAGGCTACGGGTGTTATCCTTGACGCTGTATGATGGGTGTTGTATGATGAATCAGACGGTTTACCTGAGCGACACAGAGGGCTCGGTTCCACCCTCTGCCAATGAAAGGGGGGTGACAAACAGGTGAACGATAGAGATAGGTTTGATAAATTTACAGAGCGAGCCAGGAAAGTCTTGAGTCTTGCTCAGGAGGAAGCACAACGCTTCCAACACAACTATATTGGTACGGAACACCTCCTGCTAGGTCTCGTAAGAGAAGGCGAGGGTGTTGCGGCTAAGGTCTTGGCGAATCTCGGCGTTGAGCTTAACAAAGTTCGTAGCGCCGTCGAATTTATAATTGGACGTGGTGACCGGATCGTGCTTGGCGAGATCGGCCTGACCCCACGCGCCAAAAAGGTGATCGAGCTGGCTGTGGATGAAGCTCGTCGCCTGAATCATCACTATATTGGTACAGAACATCTCCTGTTGGGATTAGTGCGGGAGGGTGAAGGGATTGCAGCTGGGGTATTGGAGAGCCTGGGTGTCAACCTCGAAAAGGTGCGCACACAGACGATTCAGGTGCTCAGTCAGTCCAATGCTCCACACGAACGTGATGCGAAGCATTCGAAAACTCCCACCATTGACCAGATGGGTATCGACCTGACGGCCGCTGCCCGCGCTGGCACGCTCGACCCCGTCATCGGGCGTCACCAGGAGATTGAGCGCGTTATTCAGATCCTCTCCCGGCGCAATAAGAACAATCCGGCTCTGATCGGTGAGCCAGGTGTTGGTAAAACTGCGATCGTTGAAGGGCTGGCACAACGTCTGATTGCAGGCGAGGTGCCTGAGACATTAGCGGGCAAACGCCTGCTAACGCTCGATGTTGGCTCTCTGGTCGCTGGCACCAAGTATCGTGGTGAGTTCGAGGAGCGCCTGAAGAAGATCATTGAGGAAATTCGCAATAGCCGAGACTGCATTATCTTCATCGACGAGGTACACACCCTGGTCGGAGCTGGTGCAGCTGAGGGCGCAGTTGATGCGGCGAATATCCTGAAGCCCGCGCTTGCTCGTGGCGAATTGCAGTGCATCGGCGCGACAACACTCGATGAGTACCGCAAGTACATCGAGCGCGACGCCGCACTTCAGCGCCGCTTCCAGGAAGTAATTGTACGCGAACCAACGGTTGAGGAGACCATTGAGATTCTCAAAGGGATCCGCGAACGCTATGAGCAGCACCATCGCCTGATCATCACCGATGAGGCTCTCAAAGCCGCAACCGATATGGCAAGCCGTTATATAACCGACAGGTTTATGCCTGACAAGGCCATCGACCTGATCGACGAAGCCGCTAGCCGCGTCCGCATGCAGAACTCGCTGGCACCTCTCAACCTCAAAGAGGCCATGAAGGGGCTGGAATCGGTACTGCGTGAGAAGGAAGCTGCTATCCAGCAACAGGAGTATGAGCTGGCCGCAGAACTGCGCGACCGCGAGGTCAAGCTACGCGACCGCATCGCCAAGCTGGAGTCTGGCTGGCACAAAGAGCGTGGCACCGATAAGCCAACCGTCGGCGAAGAGGAGATCGCACAGATCGTCTCGATGTGGACTGGCATCCCGGTGATGCGTATCGCCCAGGAGGAGTCACAACGACTGCTCCAAATGGAAGATGCGCTCCATAATCGCGTGATTGGTCAGAATGAGGCTATTGAGAAGGTGGCACGCGCTGTCCGTCGCGCGCGCGCTGGCCTGAAAGATCCCAAACGCCCGATAGGATCCTTCATCTTTATGGGACCTACCGGCGTTGGTAAAACAGAACTGGCTCGCACACTCGCCGAGTTTATGTTCGGCAGTGAAGAAGCCCTGATCAAAATCGACATGTCCGAGTTCATGGAGCGCCATGCAGCCGCCCGCCTGGTTGGTGCCCCTCCTGGATACGTCGGTTACGAAGAAGGTGGTCAGTTGACCGAAGCGGTTCGCCGCAAGTCCTATAGCGTGATCCTGCTCGACGAAATCGAAAAGGCTCACCCCGATGTCTTCAATATGCTGCTCCAGATTCTGGAGGATGGCAAGTTGACTGACGCGAAGGGACGTACGGTAGACTTCCGCAACACCATCATCATCATGACCTCAAACGTCGGTGCAGCCTTGCTCAACAAGGAAGCTTCCATCGGCTTTAAGCAGTCGAAAGACAAGGCCAAAGCCAACCAGACCGAATATGAGAACATGAAGAGTAAGGTACTTGGCGAGCTGAAGAATACTTTCAAACCTGAGTTCCTGAACCGTATCGATGAGGTGATCGTCTTCCATTCCTTGCGTATGGAAGAAATGTACTCCATCATCGACCTGTTGCTCAACCGTGTTCGTACACAGTTGACTGAGCAACAGATCGAACTGATTGTGCCGCAGGCTTCCAAGGATTTCCTGATTGAAAAAGGCTTTGATCCTCAGTATGGTGCCCGCCCATTGCGCCGCACCATTCAACGAATGGTCGAAGATCCTCTGGCGGAAGGCCTGCTACAAGGCAAGTTCCATCCTGGTGACCTGGTGGAAGCAGTCATCATCGATGGCGACCTCGTCTTACAGGTACGCAACCGCATCGAGCAGTTGCCTCCGCCTGCTACTCCCGAAGCAGCCCTGTCGGCTGGCGGCGAGAGCAGCAGCAGTGGCGAAGCATAGTGCTAGAAGAGAGGGCGTGAACTATTCACGCCCTCTCTTACCTTCTTCTCGTACCTCTGCCCAACGATCAGACCTGACAACAGCCCTTCTACCTGATAGAGAAAAATAGGAATTAGCAGAGCTATAATGGCTAAAGTACGCACCAAATATGTCTGTCAGCAATGTGGTGGTGAACAGAGCAAGTGGATGGGAAAATGCCCCGATTGTGGTACCTGGAATACCCTGGAAGAAGTGACCGATCTACCACAAAGTCCCGCTCAACAACGCCGCCAAACCGTATTGGGAACGACGCCACATGCTCAGGGTACAGCGATACCGGTGGTGCTTCCCGACATTAAGCCACTTTCACAACCACGTATCTCCGTTGGCTACTCGGAAATGGATCGCGTGCTTGGCGGTGGTCTGGTGGCTGGCTCTCTGATCCTGATCGGTGGCGAGCCTGGCATTGGCAAATCCACACTGCTCCTCCAGGTCTCAGGCGCGATTGCACGTACTGCGGGACCAGTACTGTATATATCAGGAGAGGAGTCAATTGAGCAGGTCAAGATGCGCGCTGAACGCCTGGAGATCACGGGCGAACGGCTCTATCTGCTGGCCGCGATTGAGTTGGACGTGATTGTGGAGGCAGTGCATCGGCTGAAGCCAGCGCTGGTGATTGTAGACTCCATCCAGACTGTGCTCGCCAGTCATCTAACGGCGGCTCCTGGCAGTATCAGCCAGGTCCGCGAATGCACACTACAACTGATGCAACTGGCCAAAAGCACTCATGTACCGATTTTCATTATTGGTCACGTTACAAAAGAGGGGACCGTTGCTGGTCCCAAGGCGTTAGAACATATCGCCGATGCCGTGCTCTATCTTGAAGGCGAACGTTATCACTCCTATCGGCTCCTGCGAGGTGTGAAGAACCGTTTTGGAGCGACCCACGAGGTTGGAGTCTTCGAGATGCATGGCGAAGGCCTGATAGAGGTTACTAATCCCTCCGCTATCTTTCTGGCAGATCGTGCGACGGGCGCGACCGGCTCGGCAGTGGTGGTCAGCATGGAGGGGACACGCCCACTCCTGGTCGAGGTACAGGCGCTGGTCACTCCCAGCAACTTTGGCAATGCTCGTTGTACTACGAATGGTATTGAACATAATCGGCTCGTCATGCTGCTGGCGGTCCTCACGAAGCGCGTCGGCCTGGCTGTTGGCAACCACGATGTGTATGCCAATGTTGTTGGCGGTTTTACATTGGAGGAGCCAGCCATAGATCTGGGTGTTGCGGCTGCTATTGCCTCAAGTTATCGCGAGAAGCTGATTGCACCAGATATGACGCTGATCGGCGAGATTGGTCTCTCTGGTGAATTGCGCGCCGTCAGTCGGCTGGCACTGCGGGTACGCGAGGCCGCCAAACTGGGCTTTAAGCGCTGTATCGTACCAGGCGCTGGTAAAGGGGCGCGTGTGCGCGCCGAGCTGGAAGATGGGCTGCCAGCCGATTTTAAAGTGCTCACGGCCAGCTCACTTGCAGTAGCCCTTGAGATTGCTTTACACTAACAATAGACGGTATGCTTTTGCCGATACGCAAATGCTATTGTATAGTCGTATAGGAGGCTCTTTGGTGGGACTCTGACCTTGTGCACCCCTCTGCCGTACTGAGGTTCCCTGGTTGGACCTCCTACACAGGGAAGAGAGATCCAGATAGATTGCTGAGATTTAGATAGTACCAGGAGGTAGAAACAAGCACAACTGTTGATTCCTGCATTGAAACGGTGTATAATGCATATTCGACGTGCAGTATAATTTCGATGTGGTGGAGTTTGTCTTTTCAAGGCTGGGGGCAAAAGAACTGCACTTTCGCTTCCTGGTACGTTCGGGTGCTGTTGGTGCTCCTACTCTTTTGCTGGAGTTGCCTCCCTAAAAAGCACCATTTTTAGAAAATTATATAGCTCAACGGGTACGTTTTTTGCGCAGCAGGTCTGGCGACAACATTTTTGCTATTATCATTTTTGTTATCATCACTGCCTTTGCCTGCCACGTGGTCCTGTTGAGTAACGAAGCACTCTACAGTGCGCTGCTTTGGAGGATGCAGGGATGTTCGCTAATACTATTGCCCGCATCGCGGGTACAATTACTGCCATCGCGATCACCGCGATCTACTTCTTCCATCCGGGTGTCAAGGCGCCTTTCGCGGCCACCCAGATTGAATGGGCGATCGGGGTCGCTGTGGTTAGCGCTATTATCGCTTTTATTATCACACCCTACATCACGGTTATACCCTATATCTGGGTACGTGATAAAATTCGCGTGGTCGCTGCCAGTGACCTGGTCGCTGCCGCCATTGGACTCATCATCGGGTTGATCATTTCAGCCTTGTTAGCTATTCCGCTAGCGAAACTGCCTGACGCCTGGGGTAGTATTCTGCCATTTATAGGGGCTGTGCTCTTCGGCTACCTTGGCGTGGCCGTCGCTGTGCTGCGCAAAAATGATATCGCGCACCTCTTCCAGGGCGCGCTTACTCGCCGATCTCGTGAGCGTGAACGTGAACGTGAAGAAGAGCGCGAACGCGAGAGAGAGCGCAACAAGGAGGATAGGGAGCCCGTTCACCCACCGGAAGTCGTGACACAGATTTTGCTGGATACCAGCACGATTATCGATGGACGAATTGCGGATATTAGCCAGACTGGCTTTATCTCCGGGAAACTGGTGGTCCCACGCTTTGTCTTGCATGAGTTGCAACGCATTGCCGATTCCGCTGATACCATGCGCCGCAATCGTGGTCGGCGTGGGCTGGAGATCCTGAACAAATTGCAGAAAGATGCCACAGTCCCCATCGAGATCATCGATGCCGATATTGAGGGGATCGCCGATGTGGATAGCAAGCTGGTGAAGATGGCCCGCAATCTACATTGTCCCATCATCACCAATGACTTCAATCTTAATCGTGTAGCAGAACTCCAGGGGGTGAAAGTCCTCAATATCAATGAGCTGGCAAACGCCATCAAGCCTGTCTTGCTGCCAGGTGAAGATATTCATATCAAGGTTATGCAGGACGGTAAGGAGTTGGGGCAGGGCGTTGGCTACCTCGACGATGGGACAATGATCGTCGTCGAGAATGGGCGTCAATATATGAATATGACGGTAGAAGTCACAGTTACCCGTGTGCTGCAGACGGTCGCTGGCCGCATGATCTTTGCGCACCCCAAATTAACCAATAGTCCGGCACCTTCACCTACATCGTCGTCAGCGAAACAAAAATTGCTCTAACGAGAGGAAGAGGACGCTCAACAAGAGCCGTAACTGGATAAAGCACATCTATGCAAGAAACATCAGCTGTCGTGATCGTTGCCGCTGGTTCCAGCCGCCGCATGCAAGGGCGCGATAAACTCTGGACACCTCTGGCGGGACGCATTACCCTGGCACGAACCGTTGACGTCTTCCAGGCTTCTCCTCTCATCGAAAAGATTGTGTTAGTGACAAACACTGAGCGCCTTACAGAAACGAGAACGCTCACCCAACACGAACAATGGCAGAAAGTAGCTGCTATCGTTGCTGGCGGTGCGCGCCGACAGGATTCGGTGCGCATCGGACTCGATATGCTGGCGGAAATCGATCCCACCTGTCGCTGGGTGATGATCCACGATGCCGCGCGCCCATTCGTCACTCCCATGCTCCTGGAGGCTGGTCTACAGTCCGCTCAGCTCCATCAGGCAGCGATCGCGGCAGTGCCGGTCAAAGATACAATCAAGCAAGTTGAGCATGGGCAGATTACAGCCACACCAGATCGCGCACTTCTCTGGGCTGTGCAAACTCCACAGGTCTTCTCCTTCCCGCTCATTCACCAGGCCCATCATACACCCCTGGCACGGGAAGATGTGACCGATGATGCCACCCTACTCGAACGCCTGGGATATCCGGTAATGATCTTCGATGGCGCATACACCAATATCAAGATCACAACCCAGGAAGATCTCTATTTTGCAGAAGCTCTGCTACGAATCGGCGCGCTTCCTCTCCCCCCACGACGAGCGACGCGGCAAGGGGAGCCGAAAGGAAATGTACTATGACAATTCGTGTTGGCAATGGTTACGATGTCCATGCCTTTGCGCCTGATCGCCCACTGATCCTGGGTGGGGTGACGATTCCCTATGAATATGGTCTGGCTGGGCACTCAGACGCCGACACTGTCCTTCATGCCGTGGTCAATGCGCTGCTGGGAGCTGCCGCGCTTGGCGATATTGGCACACATTTTCCCTCCAGCGACGAGCGATGGAAAGACGTCCCCAGTTCCACCTTTGTCGAATACACCTACAACCTCTTACGCGAACATCACTGGAATATCGGCAACGTCGACGTGATGGTGGTAGCGCAGCGTCCACGAATTGCCCCTTATGTGCAGGCAATGCGCGCCAATCTGGCAAAACTATTGCATATAGAAATTGAGCAAGTGAGCGTGAAGGGCGCCACCACTGATGGCCTGGGCTTTGTTGGCCGCTTAGAGGGTATTGCCAGCTATGCGGTGGCGCTCATCGAACGCTAAGCAATTGGTTAACTGATACGAGGCGGTCCTTGCTTGATACGCGTGCGCATACCCTCCAACCCGCCTTTCTCCCTGGGAGTATTCCAGACGGCTTCTAACCACCAGGTGACTCCAGCCTCGGCCAACGCATGCATAGCGGAAGCAGCCTGCTCAGGATCATCGCCCGGCGTTTCTCCCTCTGTGATAATTTCGAGGGGAGTTGCAGAGGTACGCTGTTGCTCAATAACAGCTTTCCGCTCGCGAATTTCAGCGGCAGTACTATGAATCATCACACCATCCCAACGAGCGGCGCGCCGTATCTGGCTGTTTTTAGAACCTCCTACGACCCAGATAGGAATTCTGGGCTTCTGCGCCGGACGCGGGCCAGTTGTCTCCTCGATCTGATAATAGGTTCCCTGATAGCTAAAGGGCTCCCCACTCCACAAATGATCCAGGATCTCCAACTCTTCGTCCAGCATCTTCGCTCGAATCTTGTAGTCCTTTGTGATACCCATTCTCTCGAAATCAATCACACCTAATCCAACCGGAAGAATCACACGCCCATTTGACAATACGTCCAATGTTGCCACCTCACTGGCCACTTTCCAGGGTTGTTGTCGCGGCAGGGGCGTCACCATAGTACCAAGACGTAGATGGCTGGTCCGCATAGCGACGGCGGTCAAGACAACCCACGGATCTATCAGACCAGTATCCCAATAAAAGAAACCATCCCAGCCCGCCCTCTCAGCCTCCTGAGCCAACTCAACCAGCGTATGGGGAGCAACAGTATCAGGAATAGTCACGCCATATTGCATCGGTATCTCCTTCTAGATAGCACGGACACTCTCTCATGTTCAATATATTCAGTATAGGGCGCACTTCCTGACATCTTTTGTCATATTAGGTGGATGATAGTCCCTCCACTAGACACTTCCCACCCGCTATGCGAGAATAGAGCATAGAAGTCAGTTGAGGAATTGCTATATTACCTATCCGTGATAGAGGAAAAACCTATGGTACATGCTCATCAAGAACAGCAAGGCCCTCCTGTTGGCGGCCCTATGACGATGAGCAATTTCACCGGTTAGAGAAGACCTGGCCAGTGGCGTCCCTTTCTATGAAAAGCAGCAACAGGGGCAGAAATAATGTCGGATATCACCAACGCAGACGTAATCAAAAGCTGGGGCGGCGCTTCTCGCGAGCAGGCTGAACAGCATGGGGATGAGGGAGATTTCGCCCGCCAATTTCTGCTCAATCCAGTCCTTTTCAGGCTGGCAGGCGAAGTCGCAGGCAAGCACATCCTGGATGCGGGCTGCGGCCAGGGCTATCTCTGCCGACTCCTGGCGAAGAAAGGCGCTCATGTGACGGGTGTTGAGCCTGCCGAGGGTTGGTTTCGCTACGCCCTCGAAAGAGAGCAGGCCGAGCCATCAGGCATCATCTACCGGCAAGAAGATCTCTCCGCATTACAAGGGCTGACCAACTCTTTTGATTGTGTTATCTCCAACATGGTCTTTATGGATATTCCCGATTATCAATCAGCCATACGTAACTGCATTGCGGCGCTCAAGCCTGGAGGCAGCTTTATTTTCTCCATCACGCACCCCTGTTTTGAGGAAGGGGCCTCAGAATGGACGAAGAAAGGTTACGTGGAGGTGCATGAATATTCACAGGAATTTGCCCACACATCCAGTTTCGGCTACTGGTTCCACCGCCCTCTCAGCACCTATCTGAACCTGGTTATCAGAGCTGGCTGCACCATCCAGGAGATGATAGAGCCACGCCTGAATGAGGAGATTGTGCAGCGATATGGGGAGCAGCATGCCCGCAACGTCCACGTTCCACAATATGTTGTGGTCCATGCCAGCAAGTGAGCCAGTTTCAGGCCTTTTTTGCGGCAGAGGCAGCAGCATACACCTCATCTGTCTTCGCCGCCATAATAAAATCGTTGCGGTGCAGTCCGCCAATTTTATGCGTCCACCAGGCCACGCCCACCTTGCCCCATTCGGTCAGAATGGCGGGATGATGCCCCTCCTCCTCGGCGATTGCCCCCACTTTATTGGTAAAGTCCAACGCCTCTACAAAATTTCCGAACTTAAAGACACGCTCCAGCCTCTTGATGCCATCGCGCTCCATAATGATCCAGTCGGGGACCTGCTTCAGATAGGTGGCGCTCTCTTCCTCGGTCACTTTAGGGGCGCCAACCCGGCACACTTCACATTTCATAGCGGTCAGTTCATCCATGGTTTACCTGCCTTCTATGGAAAATCCTCACATCATTAGCCTTCAGCCGTGGCCTCCTGGGGCTTCTCAGCGGGTTTTGCCTCCGCCTCTTTCTGCTCCTTCGGTTCCGCCGCCTTTTTCTTCTCGTCTTCTGGCTTCAGCAGCATCTCTACAGCCTGGCGCGAGTTTAGCGGCACCTGTGGGATCAGATTCGTCATGTTTGCTAGCTCCTTCACCGGCAGTTCGGACATGACCTGATCTTTCACATTCTTGGCCTGCCCAACGCCCTTGCCCGCGCTGCGCGCTATCGACTGTAGTGCCTTAGGCCCAAAGAGCGCCAGGACAATACCGGCGATAATAATGATATTCATGTAATGAAAACCCATAGAGCCAGCTCCTTCCTCCAGGAGAATGATTGTTTATATCGCAACAGACAGCATATCGCTATTCTATTGTAGCATACCACGCTGAACATCTAAAGTAATCGAGCCTACCAATTCAGGCTATAAGTTACCCATTTTAGCGGGAAGACAGCACACAACATGCTATGATTATGGGTAGGTTTTTGTGTCATTTTGCTATAAAGAGAGCGATGAGAGAGCATGCAACAAGTCATATCCAGACCAGGACCGCAGATGCCCCCCGGAGGCAATGGGAAGCCACAATCTCAGAAGCAGTTGATCATTGTGCTCACCCTGTTTGCTTTTTCTGGCCTGCTGATAGGCTTTACGGTCGGCGCTTACACGCGTGCCCCACATACAACGCAGCTCGTCACAAAAGGCAACACCGGTGTCGTAGCCGGTCAGGGAGCCGCTACGCCAAGCCCCACCGCAGGAATCAACATCGCCGCAGTAGGAGTAGGTTGCCCTATCATTAATACAGTGCAATCATCTGAGATGGCAGATGGCACCACAGCTTATACCTTTACGGCTCAGGTAGTGGACAAAGGAAATGATCCCAGCCCCTGTGGCAAAAATGGGAAACCGCTTTATGCCGCAGACTTGATGTGCAAAGTCTGGTTGACCCAAGACGTGGATTCCCTCAAGACACTCATTAAAAATAAAGCTATCTTTAAGCCTGATAACCTTCCGAATGCATTTCCAGCAGAAGAACAGGGTACGCTGGTTTTTGATGGTGGGAACTCGCAACAGTTACAGCCATGCAGCCAGACAGGCCTGACATCATGGTCATATAAATTATCACCAACCTTGAAATCAGGCACTTATTATCTGGCGATCCTCAGCGATTGGCATGGCACCTACTACAATTGGAGTTGGGTTCCCATTACCATTAAAGGTCAGTAAGATAACAACCAACCCTGACATTGGAGGGATGCCTTCGCGTCCCCCTCTCTAATCCTTCGGCGGCTCGGCAGGCTGCGGCATCTCGCGTACAATCCCCCGCACCAGCGCCGTAAACTGCGGACGCACAGCATCAGCCGTCGCCAGTACTTCAGCGTGCTTGACCTCCTCCGTCTCCTCGCCCGTCGCGGCATTGGTGATCAGGCTTACCCCCAGCACACGCATCCCAAGATGGCGCGCCACCACCACCTCCGGCGCGGTCGACATCCCCACGGCATCGGTCCCGATTACACGTAAAAAACGCAACTCCGCCGATGTCTCGTAGCTCGGTCCCGCCACCATCGTATAAATTCCTTCATGCAGCACGATGCCTGACCACTCAGACGCGACCGCGCGCGCGCAGGCCCGCAATTCGGCATCATAGGCATGCGCCAGCGGTGGGAAACGCACGCCAAAGCGCTCATCGTTTGCTCCCATCAGTGGATTGGCGCCCGCCAGCCCTGGCAGGAAGATATGATCACGAATCAGCATAAAATCGCCCGGGCGGTAGGTGGGATTGACCCCACCTGCCGCGTTACTGACGATCATGGTGTGCGCCCCCAGCAGGTGCATGACCCGCACGGGCAGCGTCAGCACCTGTGCACTGTATCCCTCATAGAAGTGAAAACGCCCCTGCATGACCACCACGGGCACATCTTCCAATGTACCGATGAGGAGACGCCCGGCATGCCCAACCACCGTCGAATGCGCAAAATGCGGAATCTCCGCATAGGGAATTGCTACCGCATCCTCTACTTCGGCTGCCAGATCCCCCAGTCCCGAACCCAGAATCACTGCGACGGCTGGTTTCAGAGTCGTGTATCTTTGAATAGCGGCTGTAGCCTCTACAGCCTGATCATAGAGCATTTTGACACCTCCATAGGGACCACTTTATTGTTCCGGCCAGGCGATCGTTGTTCCCCCTGTCAGGGTATCCGTGCTACAACAAAGCCAACATAACATCCTATCATTGCCACGCAGAGCAACCACTCATACGCTTATTGATATCATAGCATATGCAGACGCCTCGCTTCCCTCCTTTCTACGAGCCTACTCAATACCTACCGTGGCATGAGCAAGCTGCCTATACACCTGGGTGGTAGAAATATGAGCGTGGCCCAGCAGTTCCTGGACCGAACGCAGTTCCATCCCTCCCTTGAGCATCAGGATGGCAAATGAATGCCGTAGCATATGCGGTGTGATACTGGTAATCCCAGCCTGGCGGGCATAGCCCTTGATAATCAGCCAGAATCCCTGTCGCGTCAATCGTTCACCATGATGATTGAGAAACAGGGCCTGTTCATTGGCGTAGCGTACCAGGCGGGGTCGCACCCGCTCGATATAGCGCTGCGTCGCTTCAACCGCAACAGGCGAAAGGGGCAGCAGACGCTCACGCCGCTCATGTCCATTGCGTCCGGGACAGACCACAAGAGCATGAGTCGCATCGAAATCACTCAGGTTTAACGAGACCAGCTCCGAGGAACGCATACCGGTCGCATAGAGCATATGCAGCATGGCCAGGTCGCGCTGCCCGCTAAATGTATCGCCCCCTACTTGCAGGAACAGACTATTAATCTCTTCCGAATTCAAAAACTGGGGGAGATCTTTCTGGATACGAGGAGTTTCCAACTTATCAACGGGATCAACAACGATCGCTTTGATACTACGCATATAACGGAAAAAAGACTTGAGCGCCGCGAGTTTACGGGCTATGGTTGTGGGTCGATAGGCCTGCCCATCACGCATCACCAGCAGATAGGACGCGATATGCTCACGCGTGACTTGCGCCCAATCCTCTATCTCTTGTTGCACCAGATACGTGCATAACTGGTACAAATCATTCCGATAGGCCATTATAGTATTCCGGTTATTGCCGCTCCGTTCATACTCTTTGGCCGAGAGCGAGGCAATATACGTATCTACAGCTTCTTGCAACATAACAACACTTCCAACATCTATCTATAACACTTCAATCCTCTTCCACCTGAAAAACAAGTCGCGGCCCCTGAGGGTGGTTTGGGCCTCTGGGGACGAGAGATGCAGGGTCGGCAGAAGCCCTACGCAACTTGTAAATCGGCCTGGAACCTTAGATAGTATAATCGATGCATGCAGAAGGAGCAACAATAGTAGGACTGATTCTTGTTTCAGCAAAAGTGCTATAATGGACTCACTTGAAACTCTGCACACAGCACAATCACTGCACAGCATCGATCAATACGATGATGCCTGTGCCACGATAAGGAGAGACTGAAACAACATGGCAAAACTGCAAGACTTGTTTACGCAGGCACGCCGCACGCTGGGTGGATCCAGTATGGGCTTCGTAAGTAAAAGTAGAAGCGAATCCAAAGCGCACGCCGCCGCGCTCGTGGTTGAATTTCCGCACGTTGCCGACGGGCAGGCCGCAGGTGTGTTAGAGGCCGCCCTGAAAGCCGGGGCCGATGGGCTCCTTCTTAGCTGGGATGGTCAGGAGGGCGCCACGCTTGAAAACCTGAAAAGCGAGATCGATTCAGCCAAAGCAGGCAAAGACCAGCTCGTCACTGGCTTACGCATTACTGGTGGCTGGGACAAACTGGATCGGGAGAGCCTCGCCCACATCAAAGAGAAGGGTATACAGTACATCATATTGCCGCTCGATGCCCCGGCTCGGCTCCTCGCTCTGGAAGAGAAAGACCTGGAAAAGGTGGTCACGGTTCCCATGCGCACGGGAGAGATGTATCCGCTCTTCATTCGCAATCTGACCGCCTTTGAGAACATCTCGGCCGTCCTGCTGGATTTTGAACTTGGCGCTCACATCGGCTCTATGAGTATTGAGGATATGCTGCAGTATCGCGCCGTCCGTGAAGCTGTGCGTTTCCCCGCCTTCTTCAACATCCATAAGCAGTTGAGCGAGGAAGATGCCTACACTATCACAACCCTGGGCGTCCAGGCTGTGATCCTGCAGGCCGCAGCCACGGAGGAGACGATGCGCAAACAGGTCAAGGCTCTGCGCACCCTGCTGGAAAAAATTCACAAGGAAAAGGAAGAGCAAGACAAAGATTCATCTCCGTTGCTCAAGCAATAACACATACTAACTACGGTGAAAGTGGATCGGGTCGCCTGTGATGATCCGATCCACTTTCACCTATATCGCCTTCTCTTCCCCTACTGGGGCACGATAAGCGGGTATACTTGAAAGCGTTGGCTGCCAGTAGAGCTGTCGGCGTGGAATGCGTCGCAGTAGTGTACGCGTCTTCTCCCAAACATGCTCCGGGTTGACATTATTGCGCCAGAAATAATAGCAGGCCACCGCATCCGGCTCCGCTTTCAGCAGTCCATCAAAGGAAGTTGCCAGGCTCTTCTCCCCCTCTTCGTCCAAATTATAATTCTGTAGCCAGAGCTGGCTGCGTTTCTCATAACGCCGCGCCGCCTCCACTACCACGCGTCCCCATTCCTCCACTTTCGACACATCTTCACCCAGCAACTGCCAGAAGAGATGGCAGCCCAGTATATCCAGATGCGGCATCTGCGCCAGTTCGTCGATCATCCCAAGATCCTGCGGCAGCAAAACCAGCGATGTTTTCGCCTCCTTTTTCACGCGCTTGACACGACCAAATAACTCACTGAAAAAGTCGATCATCGAGCGGCGACGAAAATGTTGTAGATCGGTAATATCTGGACACAATGCCCGACATACGGAGCAAAAACAGGTGATGTCCGGGCCACGCGGCTCATCCAGCAAAATACCATCGATGGGATAGGTCGAGAGATAGTACTCAATTTCGTTGAAGAGCCAGCTACGGAAGTCTTCATGGTTGAAGCAAGAGACTCCATGCGAGCGTCCGTGGCGATCCTTCACCCGCGACTGGGGATGGCGAAATGTGTACCAGCTCGGCATCTGCAATGGGCCAGCAAATAAATTGCCATAGCCTGCCAGGCTCACATAGACTTTCAGCCCGGCGTCCTGGGCCTGCCGTAAACCACGCTCCAGATCACGTGACCAGCGCTGTCCCTCCTGCTCATGCAAAGCGTAAACAATACTTCCGGCCCCTGTGGCGCGAATCTTCTCAAAATCACGCTTCACAACTTCAGGCTGGAAAAGTTGATGAAAATACGCAACTGTTATATCCATAAGTTCCCTGGTCGCCTTTCCCCGCGTAGGAGGTCCTCTAGCTCGTTTGCCTCTCTGTTCGCCAGAGTTCCACAAAGGGTCCTCCTCCGCGCCTTGTAATTACCCCTGGCAACATCACATACCATTATGCGCATCCATGCATACACACATTCCTCAAGTATAGCACCTTATCCCTCCCCCTCTGCAGCAAAATAAGACTTTCGGTTCGCTCATGCCATCTTGGGGGATAGGAGGCTGACTTTTTGGCATAAATGGAACGTTGAGCTTGACAACTTCCCCATTTCTAGGCACAATGCACGCATGAGCCACTTGCAGCATGCCAAACAATCTGCATATGCCACAGGCAATAGCTATTTTGTCCAGTCGTATGCAAAAATCAATCTCACACTGGATGTGGTGGGACGACGATCCGATGGCTATCACGAGTTAGCCACTATCATGCAGACTATCGATCTCTACGATACTCTCTGTCTTCGTCAGACAGATGAGGATCAGGTGCATGTGGTCTGTTCACGCTCCGAACTCAATAGTGATGATAATCTGGCTGTGCGGGCCGCGCAAGCTGTTCGCCTGCAGCTAGGTATCACGCAAGGCGTTGTGATCGAACTACACAAACGTATTCCAGTAGCAGCTGGGTTGGGCGGCGGCAGTAGCAATGCCGCCGCTGTCCTGCTTGCTTTACAGGAATGGTGGCGATTACAATTATCCCCGGCGGATATGCTCTCCATAGCAGCCTCGCTCGGTTCAGATGTGCCATTTTTCCTTACCGGCGGACTGGCACTCTGTGAAGGACGCGGCGAACGCATCACTCCCCTGGCCCCTCACTGGCCAGCCTCTATGCGCTGGCTACTCCTGGTCAAGCCCTCTATCGGCATTTCAACGGCGGTGGTTTTTCGCAATCTACCAGCCAGTGATTATAGCCAGGGCGCCTGGAGTCGTAGGATCACACATGCTCTGCAAACGAAGAGCAAACTATACCCGGAAGATCTCCGTAATGACCTGGAGCGTGGCGTGCTGGAACGTTTTCCAGAAGTCGCTCACGCCAGGGGTGACATGCTGCAAGCAGGAGCCACTCATGTACAACTTTCGGGCAGTGGGCCAACGCTCTTTGCAGCTTTTTCCGACCTGGGCTGCGCTGCACTCGTACAGCAACGCCTGCATGCTCAGGGATACGAAGTGTTCCTGACGCGTGCCATGAATAACGTTGAACAGATAGACTTTTTCTAACTGGGCGTAAGGAGGAAACATTCCATGGCCGATCTTTATTATTGTGTGAAATGCAAGACCAAGACCGAGATGAAAAACGGTCAGCAGATCACGATGAAAAACGGGAAACCAGCCCTCAAAGGGCAATGCGCGGTCTGCGGTACAACCGTCAATGCCATTCTTGGTTCTAAAAAGAAGGATGAATAATCGCCCGTAGGGGACCGATTTTGAGAAGGAGCGTGAGCGGCTTACCACTCACGCTCCTTCTCTGTCTCTCCTCTCGACTTCACTCTCCAGCTTTGCTATAATGTGGTGCGAGATAAAGATAGACACCAACACCAGCGCAGGTAAGAGGAGAACTGGATATGAATATTTGGGATTCAGTACATCGTGGACTGGAAAAAGCATCACATGAAGCTTCCCGTATTGCCAGGACACAACGACTTCGCTCTACTATTGATGGGCTCACCCGCCAGATTAACACTCAGCAGGGATCTGTTCTCACCCGGATCATGGAGCTATTCTCCACTGGCCGGCTGACACAAAACGAGCTTATCCCTTTATGCCAGGAACTGGCTAATTTGCAACAACAACTCGCGCAAGCCCAACACGAACTGAAGCAACTCCAGGCCCAGACTCCTGCTCCAGCTGCTCAGAATGTGCCCGCGACACCTCCCTCCGATCCCTATCCTGTTGGCGGCGAGATTGCACCTACCGTCTACGCTCCACCCCCTCCCGGCTATCCTGCCTATATCGATAGCACCGTCCCTTCGCCTATTCCACCTCCACCGCCAGGCGTTGATCCGCTTACAGTCAGCGCTATGGAGACGGTCGCTATGCCCATCGATGCTCCACCTCCACCACCCGGGGCGGATCCCTATTCAGCCAGTGCTATGGGGACGGTCGCTATGCCCGCTGAATCGCCTACGCCTCCTAATACGGGGAAACGCTACTGCCAGCAGTGTCACGCTGAGGTCATTCCCGGCAATGTCTATTGCCATAACTGTGGCTCACCTGTGCAGAACTTTGAGTCCTCTTATCTCCCGACCACCAGGGGTAGCGCCTTCGATGCCCTCATCCCTCAGACGGGTCCAGGGGTCACTGGCGCGGAGCCGACGCCTGCCGATAGTCAGGAAACGGTTCGCGCTGACGCTCCACAACCGGGAAATCAGCCTTCGGCTGAAAAAGAGGGAGGTCACTAGCCCTGCGTCAACAACTGATTACTGCGCTCTCTACGGTGCTGCGTCTTCTCTTTGCTTTGCTCGATGGCATCCAAAGGCCTTTTGTGCAATGCGCCCGCCAGCATCCTCGTTCTATTCTGGTGATTAAACCGTGTTGCATTGGCGACCTGATTATGTCTACACCCTTGCTGGAGGTCATCCATCACAATTATCCAGAGGCCACCATTACCTACGTCGCGGGCTCCTGGTCGAAGGTCATTGCCGAGCACCATCCAGCTGTGACTACTGTGATTGATAGCGGCACCGTGGGCATTCCTGACCGCTATCGCCTGAACGACTACTTCAAGCTGGCAAAACGCTTACGCCAGCAGCGCTTCGATCTGGCCTTCGTGCTTGACCGCTCACCCATGCTTACCCTTCTGCCCTGGCTGGCCGGTGTGCCACGCCGCGTCGGACCCGATAGCCTGGGTCGCGGCTTCTCGCTGACCGATCGCGTGCCCGTCTCAACCTCGCCCGCGCATTTACAGCATCAGGCCGAGATCTACCTGGATCTCGCCCGCGCGCTGGGGCTCACGATCGATCATCCGCGTATGCGCTTTGAGCCAACCCCGGAGGAACAACAAACCGCTCTGCGCTCCCCACACCTCCAGATCGCGGTCTTTCCCGGCGGGGGCAGCAATCCCGGCATGGTGCTGACCTCAAAACGCTGGCCGCTCGATAAATACCGCTCCCTGGTCTACAAACTGGTACATGAGCTGGCTGCCCGGGTGCTGCTGATCGGTGGGCCAGAAGATAACACCCTCAACCAGACGCTGCTCACCGGGCTCGATGTGCCAGATGGCACGGTGATCAATCTCGCGGGCAAAGCCACCTTTGGGCAGACTGCC
>Ga0070730_10000609_pt1 | contig 39615 bp, 35 predicted proteins | sample Coa_R1_3_FD_66447 | JGI IMG/M metagenome (GOLD analysis project Ga0070730, IMG submission 66447) | Surface soil microbial communities from Centralia Pennsylvania, which are recovering from an underground coalmine fire - Coalmine... | ecosystem: Environmental > Terrestrial > Soil > Unclassified ...
TTCTAGGATTTGTAGGCAGCTATTTGTAAAGGAAATATTTCTTGCGCACCTGCTCAAACGCGCTCAAATCCGCGTTCCAGCTTTCCACGACTTTTTCGGGAGGCGTGCCATCTTGCAATTCGCGAATCGTTTCCGCATTGGCGACCAGAGACATCAGTTTCTCCGGATCAAATTTATCCGGGTACAGCTTCTTGAGCGACGTAGCGATCTCGATGCCCATCCGCATCACCCGCACTGCCTGCCGGTCCGTGACGCGCACGGCCACCCCGCCGCAGCGCTGCCCGGAATACAGGCCAATCACCGGAATAAATGGCTGATTCACAAACCGCAATCCAGCCAGATGCCGCTCGTTCAGCGCATTGGCCACCGCTTCGCCGCTGATCCACGGAGCGCCGAATTCCTCGAAAGGGGTTTCCGTTCCGCGTCCCACCGAGACGCCGGCATTCTGCAGAATCTCGATTCCTGGATACAGCACCGAGCCTTTGAGCGTGAGCAGCGCCGGGGACGGCGGAATCCAGCGCACCCCAGTGCTCTCGAAGAAATAGTTACGATACCAGTTTTTCATCGCAATCACGTGCAGGTCGCATTGGATATGGTTTTCCGCGTTGAAGAGTTGCGCCAACTCCCCGATCGTCAACCCGTAGCGTACCGGCAGCGGCATATAGGCGGTGAAACCTGTCTTGTCCGCATCGAGCATCGGCCCTTCCACAATGTCGCCGCCCATCGGGTTGGGCCGGTCCAGCACGTAGAAGGCGATGTTGTGCTTGGCCGCTTCTTCCATGCAGTAACCCATGGTGGCCGTATAGGTGTAGAAGCGAACGCCCGCGTCCTGCACATCAAAGACCAGCACATCGATTCCGCGCAGCATTTCCTCGGTCGGCCGGCGCGTATCGCCGTACAAACTAAAAATCGGCAATCCCGTTGCGGCATCCTTGCCTGACGCAACCTTGTCGTCGCTGCGTCCGGCTAAGCCGTGCTCCGGGCTAAACAGCGCCACCAGATGCACCCCCGGCGCGTGCGAAAGAAGATCGACGATGCTTCGTCCCTGCGAATCGAGTCCGGTGTGATTGGTGATCAACCCAACGTGCTTGCCGCGCAGCGGGGCAAATTTTTGTGTTTCCAACACGTCGAGCCCGGTTTGGACCCGTCCCGGTCGTCCCGCTCGCTTGGTGCCGGCGCGATGCGTATTGCCGCCGGCCGCCACGCCACATGGCCCCAGAACCAGTCCGGCCGCCAAGCTCGCAATGCATTTGAAAAATGTGCTTCGCTTTTGCACCTGCTGCACCTCAGCGCGAACATCAATGATATTGTGGAACTTTCGTTTTGCACGCGCGTTGTTCGCCCGATGTGCGTGTGTTATATACAAACTTTACATCGAACGATACCGGGAGACGCTTTGAAGAAAGGATGCGCTGGCGTTCTACTCGCAATTTCCGCCGCACTCATTTTTCTTATGGCCCACACTGCGCGAACGCAAAGCCGTCCGCCTGCCGCGAAAACAATTGCGGCGGAACCCAAATCCACAGTCTCGGGGAAGGTGGCACATGGTTTGTCGCCGGCCGCCTCGCAGTGGGTTGAGGCCACGCTCCGAAAAATGAGTGTCGACGAAAAAATCGGCCAACTGCTGTTCGCCACCTATCACGGCAGCTTCACATCCACCGACGCCGCGGCCTACGCGGCTATGCTGCACAGCATCGACGTCCTGCACGTCGGCGGCTTTATCAACGTCACCCAGGGTTCGCCGCTCGGCATCGTGAAAAGCCAGGCTTATCCGACCGCGGTGCTGACCAACCAACTGCAAACCAAATCGAAATTACCGTTGCTCTTCGGCGCGGACTTTGAACGCGGCGCGGCCATGCGGCTGGATGAAGGAACCTCGTTTCCTACCGCCATGGCGCTGGCAGCGGGGGGAAATCCTCGCGACGCGTACACCATGGGCAAAGTCACGGCCATCGAAGCGCGCGCGGTGGGAATCCAGTGGGTCTATGCGCCGGTCGCGGACGTAAACAATAATCCCAATAATCCCATTATCAATACCCGCTCGTTCGGCGAAGATCCTGCCCGCGTCGCCGAGTTTGTCAAACAATTTGTGCGCGGCGTGGAAGAAAATGGCGCGCTGGCCACCGCAAAACATTTTCCCGGCCACGGCGACACCGCCAGCGACTCGCATATTGATCTTCCCGTCATTCCAGCCAGTCGCGAGCGCCTCGAGCATCTCGAGCTGGTTCCCTTCCGCGCCGCCATCGCCGCCGGCGCCAGCAGCATCATGACCGGGCATCTTTCCGTCCCCGCGCTGGAACCCGATCCCAACACGCCGGCAACGCTGTCCTCCCACATCCTGACGGATCTGCTGCGCCACGAACTACACTTCGAGGGTCTGGTGGTCACCGACGCCATGGACATGGGCGGCATTACCGTGCGCTACGCCCCGGGCGAAGCCGCGGTGCGCGCTTTCATCGCTGGCGCCGATGCCCTGCTCATGCCGCCGGTGCCCGATGCCGCGTTCGAGGGCTTGCTGAACGCGGTGAAATCCGGGCGCATCACTGGCGAGCGCCTGGACGCTTCCGTGCGCCGTATTCTGCGGGCCAAGGCGCGACTCGGCCTGGAGGAGAATCGCCTGGTCGACGTAAATGCGATCAATCACAAATTTGGTCACGTGGCGTGGCAAGCCGAAGCGCAGGACATTTCCGATCGTGGCGTCACGCTACTGCGCGACACACCCCATCGCTTGCCGCTCGATGGCACCCAACCAACACGCGCGCTGCTGCTGGCGTTTTACGCCGATCCGGAGCCGTACCCCGCGGAAGATCTGGAGCGCGAGTTGCGCGCGCGGTTTGATTCGCTGACCACGCTGCGGGCAGATACCAAGTTCGTTAAAGCGGACACGCTCAAGCTGCCTCCGCCGGATTCGTACGACGTGGCCATTCTTGCGCTCTTTGTGCGCGTCAGCGACCGCAAGGGCAATGTCGATGTGCCCGCGGAGCAGGCCGCCCTCGCCGAACAGCTTTTCAAGACCGGCAAGCCGGTGATCACGGTTGGCCTCGGCAGTCCCTACCTTATCGAGCGATTTCCGCAGGCTGAAACGTGGCTGGCCGCGTTCGGTATCAGCGACGTGGCACAGATTTCCGTGGCGCGCGCGCTCTTCGGCGAAATCCCCGTGCGCGGGCATTTGCCGGTCACCATTCCCGGCGGGGATATGAAACTGGGCTTTGGGCTCGAGCTGCCGGAAGATCCCATGACCTTGCAGCCCATGGACGCTCGCGGCGAAACGCAACTGCAACCCGCGTTCCAGGTGATCGAGCGTGCCATCGCGGACAAAGCGTTTCCCGGCGCTACCGTTGCGATCGGTTACCGCGAAAAAGTTTCGCTGCACGCTTTTGGCAATTTGAGTTACGCAGCCAACTCTGCCGCGGTGGACACGCGCACCATGTACGATATCGCTTCGCTTACCAAAGTGGTGGCGACGACAACTTTGGTGGCCAAGCTGGCGGAAGGCGACTTCCCGGTTCCCGTCGATCTGGACGCGCCGGTGTCCCGCTATTTGCCGGAATGGGCCAGCGGGCCGCAACCCGAATGGCGCAGCCGGGTTACCGTGCGGCACTTGCTTACACACACTTCCGGATTGCCGGCATTCAAGGAGTATTGGCGCACCTCGAAAAGTAAACAGGATACGCTGACAAAGATTTTTGCCGAGCCGCTGGAATACGAACCGGGCACAAAAGAAATCTACTCTGACCTCGGCATCATCCTGATGGCGGAAATCATCGAGCGGCTGACCGGCCGCACCCTCGACGACCTGGCGAAGGCGTACATCTTCGCCCCGCTGGCCATGAAAGATACTATGTTCCGGCCACCCAAGAAATTGTGGCCGTGGATTGCGCCCACCGAGCTCGACGAAAGATTCCGGCATCGTCTGATACAAGGCGAGGTACACGACGAAAATGCGTTCGCCATAGGCGGGGTCTCCGGTCACGCCGGCCTGTTTAGCAACGCGCCCGATCTTGCTGCGTTCTGTCAGATGCTGCTGAACGGTGGGGTCTACGCGCACCACCGCGTTTTGCGCCGCGCGACGGTCGCGCAGTTCACTACGCCGCAGCAACTTTCCAGCGGCACGCGAACGCTCGGCTGGGCGGCGCCCACCGAAGGCGGCTCCAGCGGCCATTATTTCTCGACGCACAGCTTCGGCCACACCGGCTTCACCGGCACCAGCATCTGGATCGATCCCGACCGCCAGCTCTTCGTCGTACTGCTGACCAACCGCGTCAATCCGACGCGCGAAAACAACAAAATGATCCAGCTCCGCCCCGCCTTCCACGACGCCGTGATGCAAGCATTGGGCTTTGCGACCGCCGCCGCGCCCGCAAAGTGAGGTAAGGCTAGCCGGAAGCGTGCAGGACTTCGAAAGACCAAAGCCGTCAATCACTGACCGTGAACATCGTCACGGGATCGCGCTCGTGAAAGATTCAGCACACAGAGCGCAGGGTGCTGAAGGCCCGACCCCCGAAAGGATCGCTACCCAACTGTTTCTTGCCTGAAATCGCCGGCGGCTTGTTGCAGGTCGGCGGGCTTGCCGAGATCGCGCCAGTAGTATTTGTCAGCGCGAAACGCGGCGATCTTTTCTCCGCTGGCGGCTAGTCGTAAATAGCAATCGATGATGGAGAAGACGCCTTCTTCCTTCATGAGCAAAAACAGGCGGGGAGAAACAATGTGGATGCCGGAAAAGGCCAAGGCTTCGGTTTGCGGCGACGGGCGAACGATCTCCGGTTTTTGATCGCGTCCGCTGCGGCGTCCGCACAGTTGCCGATCCTGGTCGAAGAGGAGTTGGCGGCTGCTTTCGCGTTTGTGCACCGCTAAGGTGGCAAGAGCCTGATTGGCTTGATGAGCTTGCAGCATCTTCGTGAGATCGATGGTGCTGATGACGTCGACGTTGTGGAGCAGGAACGGCTCGCGGCGATCAGAATCTTCCAGGAAAAACCAACCGGCTTTTTTCAAGCCGCCGCCGGTATCGAGCAGCACCTCCTCTCGCGAGATTTCGATGCGCATGCCAAAATTATCGTGCCCCTTCAAGTAGGCGACCACCAAGTCGGCGAAGTGATGGACGTTGACGATTACTTCCTTAATCCCAAATGTCCGCAAGCGCGCCAGCGTGATTTCCAGGAGCGTGCGTCCGGCGACTTCCACCAATGCTTTCGGCCGGTCGTTGGTGAGCGGCCGCAGCCGGGTGCCGAGCCCTGCCGCCAAGATCATCGCTTTCATCGCGGGGCTTTCATTGCGGAGGCTTCACCAGCATTTCCTCATTTGCCCATCTTCTCGAGTTCGATGTGCCGCACGGCCACTTCAACGCCATTGGTACCGCGGAAGTGTTTGGCCAACTGCTCGGCCAGAAACACGGAGCGGTGCTGCCCGCCAGTACACCCGAAGGAGACCATCAAGTTCTTGAAGCCGCGCCGCCGGTAACTGCCGATGCTGGCATCCACCAAGGACATGACGCTGGCCAAAAACTGGTGCACGCTTTCCTGCTGATTGAGGTAGTCGATCACCGGCACGTCTTTTCCGGTTAATGGCTTGAAGCGCTCTTCGCGTCCGGGATTGGGCAGGCTGCGGCCATCGAACACGAAGCCGCCGCCATTGCCGGTTTCGTCCTTGGGCAAGCCGCGATGGAAGGAAAAACTGAAAATGCGCACAACAAGATTTTCCGCATCGTTGGCCAGGTTCAACAATTTTTCCGACGCCAGCATGCTTTGGAACGCGCCCATCAGGGTGGGCAGTTGTATTGGCAGCTCGACGTGGTGCAAGAGCCAGCGCAGATTCTTCATGGCGTACGGTACGCTTTGCAGGAAATGCGTTTTGCGTTCGTAAAATCCGCGAAATCCGTAGGCCCCCAGGGCCTGCATGATGCGGACGTAGACGTAGGCGTAGTAGTGGCGCAGGAAGGTTTGGTTGTCGACCTTTATATAAGTCGCGAGTGTCCGAAGGTAATGATGCAGCAAATCCTCGCGCAAGCCGGGCGGCAGATCGGCCTTGGCATCGAACAAAAGCGAGGCGATGTCGTATTGCAACGCGCCCTTGCGGCCGCCCTGGTAATCGACGAAGTAAGGCTGGCCGTCGCACAGCAGAATATTTCGGGACTGAAAATCGCGATATAAGAAATAATCGCGGTCGGCGGTCATCAGAAAGTCGGTCAAGCGGATGAAATCGTTTTCCAGGGCCTGCTCGCTGAACGGGATGCCGGCTAGGCGGAGAAAATAATATTTGAAGTAATTCAGGTCCCAGGCCACGGACTGGCGGTCAAAGCTGCCGATGGGATAACAAAAGTCGTAGTTGAGGTCGCGCCCGGCTTCCACCTGAAAACGCGGCAAGACGGCCACGGCTTTCCGGTAAGCCTCCACTACCGGCGGCGCGATGCTCTCGCCCTCGCGATTTCTGGAGAGAAATTCGAAAAGAGTCGTGTCGCCCAAATCTTCTTCGAGGTAGGCGCCGTGGTTCAGGTCTTCACCGAAAATCTGCGGGACTGGCAGGCCATATTTGCGAAAATGGCGGGAGAATTCCAGGAAGGCCGCGTTTTCCTCGCGCACGCCATAGAGAATGCCGATGGCGCTGGCGTGGTCATTGGAGAGACGAATGATCTTGCGCCCGGAGCCGCCGAGGTCGCCCTGCAACGGCTGCACCCGCTTAACCGGCGAGTGGAAGTGGGCCTCAAACAATTTGTTAAGAGGGTCCATGAAGAAATTTCCAGCAACTCTGTTTTGTACCACAGACTGATAGGACAGAAGGGATTTGCTTACAGGCAGGTTGCTATTTTTTGAATCCGTCGCACCACAAAGACATTAAATCGCCTGCGGATCGCGACTTACAGCTAGAGAGCCACGCCTCTGGGCGTTTGTCCCGCCAGCAAGAATGTCTTTGGATATGCGCCTCTGCCGCAAATCTTAAAAGAACCGAAGTCCTTGTACTAATCGCTTTCCGGGACTTCCCGTGCTATGCGGGGCATTAGTCGCCGAACACCATTTTGCCCAGTTCGTCGCCGAGGCGCCTGGCTTCTTCAGGATCGGCGGCATTACGGAAGCGCTCGGCAAGATCGAAGAATTCCTTTTGCCGACGCTTCTCGGCTTCGATTCCATTCTCGATAAGCTCGACTAACATACGGTTCGAACTGACGCGTCGAGTCTTGGCCAATGTGCGGACCTGTGCTGCTGTTCTCACCGGAAGCGTGACGCTCTGGCGTACCGTCTTATTTGCGGTTTTCACTACACCAGTATGCACCATAATGGTGCTGCCATCAAGAACGGTGCAGCCGCGCAGTATTGACGAATTTCACACCAAGAAGATTTCTTTTTCTGCGTACACACAGTGAAACGCGTCGACTCACGGCTATAATTTACCGATGCACACAAAGCAAGAGCGCAGACGTACGGAGCAGCGGAATGCGGGGTCGAGGAATCTCGACCGCATGAGCGCGGCACAGATTGTGCGCTTGATGAATCGCGAAGACGGCAGAGTGGCGGGGGCGATCGGGCGGACGCTGCCGGCGATTGCGCGAGCAGTGGACGCGATCGTGGAGGCGATACGGCACGGCGGGCGGCTGATTTACGTGGGCGCGGGATCGAGCGGGCGGATGGCGGTGCTGGACGCCGCGGAGTGTCCGCCTACGTTTGGAACTTCGCCGAAGTTGGTGCAAGCGCTGATCGCGGGCGGCCGGAAGGCGGTAACCGGGGCGGTGGAAGGCGCGGAGGATTCGGAGAGGAGCGGCGAGCGCGATCTGCGGGCGGCGCGATTGACACGGCAAGATGTGGTGGTGGGGATTATGGCCAGCGGCACGACGCCATACGTTTTATCGGCGCTGCGATTTGCGGGCAAGCGCGGAGCGACAACCGTGGCGATCACGGTAAACCCCAATACGCCGGTGGCGGGGCTGGCGAAGATTCTGATCGCCACGGAGGTGGGGCCGGAGGTCCTGACGGGCTCGACGCGACTGAAGGCCGGGACGGCGCAGAAAATGGTGCTGAACATGCTTACTACCGCCGCGATGGCGCGGCTGGGACATGTTTATGAAAACCTGATGATCGATGTAAGACCCTCCAACCAGAAGGTTTCTCATCGCATGGTGCGCATTCTGGCCGACGCCAGCGGGAAGCGATTGTCGGCGGCGGAAGACGCCTTGCGGCTGGCAGGACACAATATGCGGGTGGCGCTGGTGATGCTGAAGCTGAACCTTGGCGCTCGGGAGGCCAAGGCCCGGTTAAGGCGAGCAAAGGGAGATTTGCGCCAGGCGCTGGGCGAGTAGGCCAGTTTTGCGGTTCGGATGCTATGGATAAATTTTTGATCAAGGGCGGCCGGGCGCTGCGCGGCACGGTGAGCGTGAGCGGCGCAAAGAATTCGGCGCTGCCGGTAATGGCGGCGGCGCTGCTGACCGCTGAACAGGTGCGGGTGCACAACATTCCGCGTGTGCGCGACCTGATTACCATGAGCAAGCTGCTGGCGTTCATGGGTGCCAGCGTTTCGGTTACGGAGATCCCGGCGAGCGATTACACCATTTGCGCGCCGACGTTGAATCACGCGGAAGCCCCGTATGAGTTGGTAAAAACGATGAGGGCGTCGATTCTTACGCTGGGCCCGCTGATGGCGCGGCTGGGAGTGGCGCGCGTTTCGCTGCCCGGCGGATGCGCGATCGGCGCGCGCCCCATCGATTTGCATCTGGCGGCGCTGGAGAAGATGGGCGCGGAAATCACGATGTCGCACGGATACATCGAGGCTAAAGTGCCGAATCATGGGCGGCTGAAGGGCGCGCACATCATCTTCGAGAAAATCACGGTGACCGGCACGGAGAATATTTTGATGGCGGCGACGCTGGCGAAGGGCGAGACCATCCTGGAGAATGCCGCGCGCGAACCGGAGGTGACCGACCTAGTGGTGATGCTGCGCAAAATGGGCGCGTGCATCGCAGGAGAAGGAACATCGACTTTGCACATTTGTGGCGTGAAAGAGCTGCGCCAAACGGAGCATACGGTTATACCGGATCGCATCGAGGCGGGAACTTTTCTGGTGGCCGGGGCGATTACTGGAGGCGATTTGACCATCGCCGGATGCGCTCCCGAGCATCTGGGCGCGATCATCGCCAAGGTGCAGCAGGCCGGAGCGCAGATCGAGATCGTGGACAGTTCCACATTGCGGGTGCGGCCCTGCGCGAAGCTGGCCGGTGCGGATATCACTACCGAGGAGTATCCGGGGTTCGCGACCGACATGCAGGCGCAGTACATGGCGCTGGCCACGCAGGCGGAAGGAACTTCGGTGATTACGGAGACGATTTTCGAGAATCGCTATCTGCATGCAAGTGAGATGGTGCGCATGGGCGCAAATATTTCGGTCGATGGACGGCGGGCGGTGGTTCGCGGAGCGGCGGCACTCTCCGGGACCACGGTGCAGGCTTCGGATTTGCGGGCCAGCGCCGGGCTGGTGTTGGCGGGGTTGGTGGCCAGCGGGGAAACCATTATCGACCGGGTGTACCACATTGACCGCGGATATGAAGGCATTGTGGAAAAACTGCGGGGTGTCGGGGCGGACATTACCCGCATTCACGCGCCCGCATCCTGATCGCCGGCAAGATTCGCGTGAACAGTGCACACCTGCTATCTTATTGACACGATGAGACATATGTTGCTGGCGGCGGACGGCGCCAATCTCTGCTACAATGCCCGGCTCGCTCCGGAGTTGTGGGTGCGGTGCGCCCGCGATGGGAGAACAACATGGCCAACGCCGAACTGCTTGTGCGGCTCGATGCCGCAATCGCCGAGAAAAATTTGCTGAAGCACCCGTTCTACCAGGAGTGGCAAGCGGGCACGCTGAGCCGCGAATCGCTGCAGCTTTATGCCGCGCAATATTACCGGCATGTGGAAGCGTTTCCGAAGCACCTGCGGGTGCTGGCGGCGCGGACGGAAGGTCCGCTGCGCGGGACGGTGATGGAGAACCTGGCGGAAGAAGAGAATCCGGCGGCGCCGCATCCCAAGATGTGGCGGGATTTCGCGGCTGCGCTAGGCGTGAGCGAAGAGGACATTACCTGCTGCCCGGCGCTGCCGGGGACGCAAAATGTGGTGGCCACGTTCCGCGAAATCTGCGGGGACCGGCCGGTGGGGGAAGCGGTGGCGGCGCTGTATGCTTACGAAGCGCAGGTTCCAGAGATTTCCAGCACGAAGATCGATGGGCTGCGGAAATATTATGGAGTGACCAAGCCGGCGGCGCTGGCGTATTTTGCGACTCACGAGGAAGCGGACAAGGCGCACCGCGAGGCGTGGCGGGCGTGGCTGGATCAGCATACCGACGCGAGCGGCAATGAGGAGGCGGTGGCTACTGCTCAGGAAGCGCTGACTGCTCTGTGGGGCGCCCTCGACGCCGTGTACCGCTCCCGGAACTAGCCGCTACGTAGCGGCCCTGAACACGGCCGCACATTGCTGAAAGTGAAAAAGCCCGGCAGCAAATGCCGGGCCTTTTTGTTTTGCGGATGGTCGTCTAAGGGGCGCTTGTTGCGCTTTCCGATTACTCGGAGGCGGCGCTGGCGCTGCCGGCGCTGCCACCACCGGCGCCAGCTTTCTGCTGTTTCTCGCGGGCTTCGCGAATCAGAGCTTTGCGCGAGAGGCGCACTTTGTTGCCCTCGATCGAAAGGACTTTGACCAGCACCTGGTCGCCGAGCTTCAGCTCATCGCGAACGTCGCGGATGCGATGCTCGGAAATTTCACTGATGTGCAGCAGGCCGTCAGTGCCGGGGAAAAGTTCGACGAAAGCGCCGAACTCCGCCAGACGGACGACCTTGCCGAGATAGGTCTTGCCGATTTCAGCGGAAGCGGTGACTTCGCGCACCATCTGGAGAGCGGAATCGCCGCCTGCGCCGCTGGTGGAGAAGATGTGCACGGTGCCGTCTTCCAGCACGTCAATCTTCACACCGGTGGCTTCGATAATGGACTTAATCTTTTTGCCGCCCGGACCGATCAAGTCGCGAATCTTATCAGTGGGGATGTGCAGCTTGTACAACCGCGGAGCGTAGGCCGAAATGGTGGTGCGCGCTTCGGTGAGCGTCTGGTCCATGATGTCCAGGATTTGCAGGCGGGCTTTCTTAGCCTGGGCCAGAGCTTCGCGCATCATGCCGATGCTGATGCCAAGAACCTTGATGTCCATCTGCAAGGCGGTAATGCCGGCTCGCGTGCCGGCGACCTTGAAGTCCATATCGCCGTAGTGGTCTTCCGCTCCCGCAATGTCTGTGAGGATGGAGTATTTGTTGGCGTCGCCGACTACCAGGCCCATGGCGATGCCCGCGCAAGGAGCCTTCATGGGTACCCCGGCGTCCATCAATGCCAGGGAACCACCGCAAACGGTGGCCATGGAGGAGGAACCGTTAGACTCCATGATGTCGGAAACCAAGCGCATGGCGTAAGGGAAATCGGCCTCGGGAGGCAGCAGGTTCAACAAAGCGCGTTCGGCTAATGCACCATGACCGATTTCGCGGCGTCCCGGGCCGCGCAGGAACTTTACTTCGCCCACGCTAAATGGCGGGAAATTGTAGTGCAGCATGAAACGCTTGAACTGGTCTTGCTCGAAGAGCAAGTCCAGCCGTTGCATATCTTCCTTGGTGCCGAGAGTGAGAGTAGCCAGCGCTTGCGTCTCGCCGCGGGTAAACAGCGCGGAGCCGTGCACGCGGGGCAGCAGTCCCACCTCGCAGGTAATCTGGCGGATCTGATCAAAGGCGCGGCCATCAGGACGGCGCCGCTTGTTCAGAACATCGTCGCGGAAATATTCCTCGCGGAGGCGTTCGAAAGCGCGTTTGGCGAGGGTACGCTTTTCTTCGTCGTCTTCGGAAATGGGTTTGAGGATTTCGTCCTTCAGCGCGTCCACCAGGTGGTAGCTGTCTTTCTTCGGATGCTTCTGGGTATCCAACGCATCGTGCAGGCGGTCGCCATACTTCTTGCCGATTTCCTTGTATAGCGCTTCATCAAACGCAACCGGAGCGACGGTCACCTTCTTGGGATTGATCTGTTTGTGCAATTCGCGGATGGCAGCAACGATCTTTTTAATCTGGGCGTGGCCGAATTCCAAAGCATCGGCGACGGCTTCTTCGGAAACCTCCAAGGCGCCCGATTCGACCATCACGATGGCTTCGTCGGTTCCGGCGATCACGATGTTGAGCAAGCTCTTTTTCTGTTCGGCGACAGTCGGGTTGGCCACCAGCTGGCCATCCAGCAACCCGACGCGAACCGCGGCGATGGGCTTCTCGAAAGGCAAATCGGAACAGTAACAAGCGGCGGAAGCTCCGGTGACGGCGATGACGTCGGGATCGTTGTCACTGTCCGCGGAGAGCACCATGCTGACGATCTGGGTTTCATTGCGCCAGGAATCCGGGAACAGTGGACGCATGGGGCGATCAATCAAACGGGAAGTCAAAATCTCTTTTTCGGAAGGGCGGCCTTCGCGCTTGAAGAATCCGCCGGGAATCTTGCCGGCGGAGTAGGTGTTTTCGCGATAGTCGACGGTCAAGGGCAGAAAATCGCGATCGTTGGCGGTGGGGGCCATGCAAGCGGTGGTCAGTACCACGGTATCGCCGTAACGCGCCACAATCGCGCCGTTGGCCTGCTTGGCAATCTTTCCGGTTTCAAGAACCAGGGGCCGCCCTCCGACATCCACCGTCACTTGATGAGGAGCGGGCGTAACATTGTTTTCAGACATAACCGATTTTTCCTTTGGCTCCGCATATACGGAGCATTTCTGCGGAGAATGGGTCTCCGCTCATTTTTAACTAGAAAGAGATGAGAGGATCAATGAGGGTTGACGCTAACGCCGGTAGACACCACGAGAACGCCGGCCAGATTATGGCCGATTGCCTGCCCATTCACTGGCGGCCACAAAGCGACCCGCCGACACACTCCAACTGGAATTTGTCACTTCGCAGAAACACAGTGGATGCCGGGGCACTGGGCCACGGCTACTTGCGCAGGCTAAGGCGTTCAACAATCTCGCGGTACCGATCCGGGTCCCGGCGGTTGAGATAGTCCAGCAAGCGCCGGCGTTTGTTCACCATCATGATCAACCCGCGGCGGGATGCGTGGTCTTTTACGTGGGACTTGAGGTGAGTCGTCAGGTAGTTGATCCGCTCGCTCAGAAGTGCGATCTGCACTTCCGGTGAGCCGGTGTCCTTCACATGGGCTCGGAACTGCTCGATCAACACTGCCTTGGCTTCGCTCAAGTGCCCCTCTCCGTCGTCCCCTGAAATCTTTCTCTTCTCTTCGACCAATTCAGGCTAACACAATACTTACAAAACTGTAAAGCAATCACAACTTGGACCGGGGCAGCCCGGAAGCCAAGTGCGCTTGCAGCAAACGCTGCAAATCCTGCGATTGCAGCAGCAGAGTTGACCACGAATATCCTGTTTTCTCCGGACGTCTCACCTCCGGGCTTGGCACTTCGGCGTCAACGTGTCACTATAAAATCGCTGGAGATCGCCGATTGACGGAAATTCCCGTGGAGGGCCGATTCATGCAAAAGCGTGCGTATATCTGGAGTTCTTTGGTGCTGTGTTCCCTGATCAGCGTTGCGGCGGGCGCCGCGCGGCAAGACAAAAGCAGCCGGCCCAGTCCTCCCGCCAAAGCGGAGTGCAAGCTGGCTGGCGGCAAAAGCGTAAGCATCGATTACTCGAGTCCGCGGGCGAAAGGGCGCAAAATTTTCGGCGGACTGGTGCCCTACGGGCAAGTCTGGCGGGCCGGAGCCAATGAAGCTACTACGTTCGTCACCGGCTCGGATATTTCCGTGGGTGGTACAACAGTACCCGCCGGCAGATACACGCTCTTTGCCGTTCCGGGTGAAAGCAAATGGGCGCTGGTGATCAGCAAAAAAACCGGGGAATGGGGTACCGCATATCCCGGTCCCGAGGACGACCTGGCACGGATCGATATGAAGGTGTCGAAGACCGCAGCGCCGGTGGAAGATTTCACCATCACTTTCGATCAAAGCGGAAGCGGCTGCACGCTACGCATGGAGTGGGAGAACACGCGAGCCTCCGTAGACGTCAAGTAATTCACTGGAACTGACCGCGACGTAGAGTTACGACTACTTCTTGCCGACCAAAGCCAAAAACTCATCGCGGGTCTGTTTGTTCTCGCGAAACGCGCCCAACATGGCGCTGGTCACCGCTTGACCGTGCTGCTTTTCCACACCGCGCATCTGCATGCACAAGTGGCGGGCTTCGATGATCACGCCGACGCCCTGCGGCGCGATTTTGTCTTCGAGAGCGCGGGCGATCTGATTGGTCATGCGCTCCTGAATCTGAAGACGGCGCGCATACATATTGACCAGCCGGGCGACTTTGCTGAGCCCGATCACCTTCTTGTTGGGCAAATAGGCGACGTGGGCTTTGCCGAAAAACGGCAGCAGGTGATGTTCGCACAGACTGAAGAACTCGATGTCCTTGACCACCACCATCTCGTCGTAGCAGACGCTGAAGGTCGCTCCATTGAGCAGATGATCGACATTCTGGTGATACCCGCTGGTCAGGAACTTCAGGGCTTTCTCATAACGCTCGGGAGTCTTCTTCAATCCTTCGCGTTCCGGATCTTCGCCAACCAGGGCGATGATCTTGCGCATTAAAGACGCCACCGTCTCCGGCTTGGCATCCTCTTTATGTTCGTTGAGCAAAATCTCTTCGGTTGGTTTGGTCACACCTGCTCCTCTCCACTTTTTCCGGTATATTCAAAACTGTTGTTCGATGTTTCCTGCACTCGTACGCGCCGCAATTTGGCCTGAGGAAAACTCTGCAATCGCCTAAAAATCTCGATGCACAGATTTTCCGTCGTAGGCACCACGACGCGAAAGACCGCAACGTCTTCGTTCAGCGAACGATGATCAAACGGTTCGAGTACTTCCCGTTCCACAAAACTATCCAAATCCGCCAGGTTCGCGATCATGCCGGTGGAGGGGTCCACATCGCCCGAAATACCGACCTCCAACACGTAATTGTGTCCGTGGCCATAGGGATTCGCGCATTTCCCAAATATGCGGACGTTTTCTTCCTCGCTTAATTGACCGGTGTGCAACCGATGCGAAGTCGCAAACCGATATCTTCGCCCGAGTTCGACCGTTACTCCCATCAACCTGCCGCTCCGTTCCGGTAGCAATCGGCAAACAAATCGGAGGATTCATAGAGCCGCACGCGGTACAGCCGTCCTTGCTTGATCCTGGGATCCAGCAATTGCCAAATAACGCGCGCGATATTTTCGCAAGTGGGAATCTGGCCTTTCAGTTCCGCGACCTCATAATTGAGGAAACGGTGATCCATCCGTTGCATTATTTCGCGCTCCAGAATCTCTTTCAGCTCTTTCAAGTCCAGCACCATCCCGGTCACCGGATCGGGTTCACCCGCCACGGTAACTTCCAGAGCGTAGTTGTGTCCATGACCATGGGGATTATTGCACTTGCCAAAAATGCGCCGGTTCTCCTCCGGCGAAAGCGCCGGATTGTGGTACAGATGCGAAGCTGAGAATTCGATCTTCCGTGTAATCAGAACCATAGATTGGTTTTAGTCCGCCGCTTTCACGGCAACTGGCCGCCCTTTCCAGCGCACAAATCCTTGCGCGTACGCGCGATAGGAGGCCCACAGCACCGCCGCATAGAGCAGTACGGCCGGTATGTAATACAGGATGTAAATACCCCGGAATTGGTTACGCAGCAGCGTGCCGGCATATACCGCGTGGCTGGCCAGCAAGAGGCCGGCCGCGGCCACGAGAGCGATCGGCACCTGGAAGCCGACAATGAGCAACGCGAGTGAAATCCATGGGAGGACGGCGAACATTTCGCGATATACCGTACCGGGCGTTCCGCCGACCAACAAATACAGATTTTTTTCCCATCCCTGCCACATGGCATCAAACGAGCGGTACATCCGCGCCCGCACCACTCCCGCGCCAGAGCCAAACCAAATGCGGAATCGCGCGGCCTTTACGCGCTTGGCCAAGGCCACGTCTTCGAGGACGTCACTCGCAACACTCTGGTGCCCGCCGACGGCATCGTAAACGTCGGCACGAATCATCAGGAATTGGCCGTTGGCTGCGGCCGTTTTGGATTCCGGGTTATTCACCTGGTCATAAGGAAAGTGCTTAGCCAAGCGATAATACACAAAGGGAATAAGCGCTTTTTCGTACCAGGTTCCCATGAGTTGCTCGGGCGAGAAGGATACCAGGGCTGCGCCGTTCTCATTTGCGATGCGCAAGGCCCACGCCGCGGCTCCTTCACAGAGTTCGGCGTCGGCATCCATAAAGAGCAGCCACCGGCTGCTCGCGTGCTTGGCCGCCTCCCAAATCGCATGATTCTTGCCGAGCCAGCCGGCAGGGACCGGCGGAGCTTCGAGCAACCGCAGACTGTGCAGCTGGGCGGTCAAGCCGCGCACAATCTCGGCGGTGCGATCGGAGGATTGATCGTTGACTACCAAAATTTCTGCGATCTCCGGCTGCTCGGCCAGGGATCGGACGCACGACTCGATGCTCATCTCTTCGTTGCGAGCGGGCACGATGGCGGTGATGCGCTGGTCCGGCGCGGTCCCCGGAAAGGCGGGGAAGGCTTCGCTGATAGTGGAAGGAGGCAGCATGGCGATGTGTGTGGAGCGGCCGTTCCTGGGGCAGTTACGTTAGTATAGCACTATGGGAATCGGTCGCAGGATCGTCGCCTGGGGCGCACTGCTGTTTGGGATAGGCATCATCGTGGTGTTCGCGATGCCGAGCTATCGCCAGGGCGAAGCGTCCATAGCCGGCAAGACCGCCAGGGATTTCTCGCTGGAGATTTCAAGTAAGCCCATACGGCTCTCGGACTTGCGCGGCAAAGTGGTGGTGCTGGACTTTTGGGCCAGTTGGTGCCCGCCGTGCGTGGACGAAGCGCCGTCCCTGAATCGCCTGCAAAAATATATCGAGGCGCGTAACGGCATGGTGCTGGGGGTTGCGGCAGACGAAGACCCTTACGCGTTTTCCAAATTCCTCATCGACCAAGGCGTCACTTTCCCCACGTATCGCGATCCTGGCACGAAGGACCGCGGATCGCCCATCGCACTCTCGTACGGCACCGTGATGATTCCGGAAGCGTACATCATCGACCGCCATGGCAAAATCGCTCGCAAAGTGATCGGGCGCCAGGATTGGGACTCACCGGACATGCGCGCGTACTTCGATGGCCTGCTGGCACAAAACTGAAACCGGTTGAATCACAAACAATCGAGCCGCTAGCTACAGCGCCGCTTTGCGCAGGCGAAGGGCATTGGCGATTACCGAGACGGAGCTGAAGCTCATGGCGGCGCTGGCCAGCATGGGACTGAGCAGCCAGCCGAAGAAAGGATATAGCAGTCCGGCAGCGATGGGGATCCCCAACGAGTTGTAAAGGAACGCAAAGGCGAGATTTTGGCGGATGTTTTTCACCGTGGCGCGGCTCAGCCGGCGGGCACGAACAATGCCGCGGAGATCGCCTTTGAGCAAAGTGATTCCCGCACTCTCGATGGCCACGTCGGTGCCAGTGCCCATGGCGATGCCTACACTAGCGGCGGCCAAGGCGGGAGCATCGTTGATGCCGTCGCCAGCCATGGCTACGATGCGACCTTGGTCACGCAAGCGTTTGACGATTTCGCCCTTTTGTTGCGGCAAGACTTCCGCTTCCACGTCTTCTATGCCGAGTTCGCCCGCTACCTGTGAGGCTGCGGCGCGGCGGTCGCCGGTAAGCAGGACGAAGCGCACTCCGTCGGAACGCAAAGCTTGAATCGCTTCGCGGGTGGAAGATTTCATTCGGTCCGATAAAAGAATCGCGCCAACTGGGCGGGCATCCACGGCGAGGTACACCGGAGTGGCGGTGGAAAAGTTCTGTTGCGAGGTCGCCGCTGCCGGATCGCCGGGAAGGTCGATGCCCTGCTCCCGCAAGAAACTTGCGGTTCCGGCCAGCACGCGCTGTCCACCGACGATTCCCTGCACTCCGCGCCCGGACACGGCGCCAAAATCGCTTACCAGGGAAAATGGCAGACGCTTCTCCTGCGCGGCAGAGACAATCGCGCGGGCCAGAGGGTGCTCGCTGGGGTGCTCGAGGCTGGCGGCAACGGAAAGTAATGCGTCCTCGGTGAAACCACTGTCGTCGAAGAGACTAACACGCAGCACGCGAGGCTTGCCCTCGGTGAGGGTGCCGGTTTTATCGAGCACCAGGGTATCGACCTTGGCCAACGTCTCCAGAGCTTCCGCGTTACGAATCAGGACGCCGGCGTGCGCGGCGCGGCCCACGGCGACCATGACGGACATCGGCGTGGCGAGACCGAGGGCGCAGGGGCAGGCGATGATGAGCACGGAAACGGCAGCCACCAGGGCGTGCGCAAAACGCGGCTCCGGACCAAACAACATCCATCCGAGAAAAGCGAGTATCGCCGTGGCAATAACGGCCGGTACGAAATACGCGGCTACCTGGTCGGCCAGCCGCTGCATGGGCGCGCGGCTGCGCTGCGCCTCGCTGACAAGCCTGACGATCTGAGCCAGGGTGGTTTCGCTGCCGACGCGCTCTGCGTGCATGATGAAGGTTCCGCTGCTGTTCAAAGTGCCGCCGATAACTTTATCGCCGACGGATTTCTCGACGGGCATGGGTTCGCCAGTGATCATGGATTCGTCTATGGCGCTGGCGCCTTGCAGAATCTTGCCGTCCACCGGAACGCGCTCGCCGGGGCGCACACGCAACTGGTCCCGGTTGTGTACTTCGCTGAGTGAAATGTCTTCTTCCGAGGCTTCCCCGGTTAGCTTGTGGGCTCGCTGCGGCGACAAATTCAGCAGCGCACGGATCGCGCCGGAGGTCCGCTGGCGGGCTCGCAACTCCAGCACCTGGCCCAGGAGCACCAAAGTAGTGATGACGGCCGCAGCCTCGAAATAGACTGGGACGGCGCCGTGCATGTCGCGAAACGATACCGGAAAGACAGCGGGGAAGAACGTCGCGATTACGCTATCCAGATAGGCCGCGCCGGTGCCTAGCCCAATCAGCGTGAACATATTGGGAGAGCGATGGACCAGCGAAGCCCAGAAACGTTGGAAGAAAGGCCAGCCGCCCCAAAACACTACCGGAGTAGCCAGGGCGAATTCGGTCAGATGAAATAAGTTTGGCGTGAGGCGAAAACCAAGCAATTCCCCAAACATCGAGAGCATCAGCAAAGGCGCAGACAGCGCGGCGCTGACCCAGAAGCGCTGGCGCATGGAGTCGTACTCAGGGTCCGCTTCGACCTCGGCGAAGACATCCATCGGCTCCAGCGCCATACCGCAGATGGGACAAGCGCCGGGAGCGGTCCGCACGATTTCCGGGTGCATCGGGCAGGTGTAACGGGCTTGCCTGGGTGCGAAGGAATTATCGGAGGTTTGCGGCGGCCCTATTTCCGCTAGTGAGGGGGATTGGGTTTGTTGCGCAACGTGAGGGATAGCTGCCGGCGCTGTGGCCGCCGCAGATGCGGGCGAGCTGCTGCGGTTTACTAACCCCGGCGACGCAGATCGCACTTTCCCGGCGTGCAGGTATTTTCCCGGTTCCTGCTGAAAACGCTTGGCACATCCCGACGCGCAGAAGTAGTACGTTGAGCCGTTGTGCTCAATCTTGGCTGCGGCTTTCGCCGGTTCGACATTCATACCACAAACTGGATCGCGTTCCATTCTGCTCCGTGTCTTTGGCTCAATGGCATTTTTCGACTGGCATAACTCGTTCAGCGCAGGTGCGCGTAAATCAGCTCCAACAGTTCGTCGTACATCGCTTGTGTTTCTTGCTTTTTGCCGCTGCGCAACGCTTTGGCGGCGCAGTGCTGCAAATGATTACGCATCAGGTTGCGCGCCACGCCACGCAGCGCCTCTTGCACGCTGGCCACCTGGGTGATGATGTCCGGGCAGTAGCGATCCTCTTCCACCATTTTTTGCAGGCCGCGGATCTGGCCTTCGATGCGGCGCAGCCGGTGGCGATTGACTGCCTTTATTTCCGGATCGACACCAACCGCGCGTCGCGGCCTGGCTTCGCTGGCGCAAGCGACATCCGCCAGGTTGAACCGCTCCTTCGTCGCGGACATGCTTTATGCTCCTGAAACATGGTATACCCCCCACCCCTATATTGCAAGAACCAGAGACCTCACTCAATGAACGAACCTGCCTGCCTCTCAACCTCTTTCTTACCTACCAAGGGATGGCTGCGGAGTCCGCGAGGCAGCGACAGAAGTATGTGCTACTATGCGGCGCATGACACTTGTGGAAGTTACTTATGAATTGCAGACGCCCTTGAGCGAGGGACAATTACGCAGTCTGGGAACCTTTGCCAATACGTACGGGTTGCGGAGCTTTCGGGTGGATGAGAAAAGCCGGCTTTCCTTTGAATATGACGCTTCGCGGTTGCGCGACACGGAAGTCATCCACGTGTTGCATCAATTGAATATTGCGGTGACCAAGAAGGTGAACTAGCGGCGCCGCCGATTGCGCAGCGAGATGTTAGTTCCGGACAGCCAGAAATGACTGTCCTACTGGGCCCGTGGGCAAAAAAGCGGGGCCCTTGCTTGGGAACAAGGGCCCCGAGTGGCGCGCTTCCATTTGTCAGTGTCGTTTTCACACCGACGCGTGGGGTCATCCATCCTAGCTTCCCTCTCAGAGGCAGGTGGGAACGAACCTTGAAAAGTGGCGAGCAAGCCCCTTCCCCCTCGCTCGTCTCTCTTCTTGATCCGTCATCGGAAACGCACCAACCGCGAGAGGTAGTGCACGCTTTGCGCCAAGACGTGCTTAGCAGTAAGGTGGGATAACTGGTTTTGTATGTATTAGTTAGAAGCTGCGATGGGCGTCGTTCCTGCCCCAAATTGGTTCGCAAATTCACTTTTGGAACGCGGTTCGCCGTGAATTCTGGGAATCCACCATTTCTGCTCATGGCTCTATCTTTCCTTTGCTGCAAACCTCCTTGCGGGTGGCTGAGCTAGTTCCAGGACCCCGGTAACAAAATTTTCAGGCGTCCCGCGCTATCGGTTTTATGGTTCATCGCTAACAGAATGCCCAGGTGAGCGCGCAATTCACGGCAAACACTTCGAAAAGTCTGCTTCGGAAGGTGCTGCTGCTGGCCAGCATACCGTTAGTGACGCCGTGCAGTTTGCTGGGGGACACGCCGGGCCGACTGCAATCCACGCCGGCCGGGGGATGCTACTGCCATTGCTCGAAAGCGAAAAGCCTGGGGAGTTGTGTAAAGATGTGCGAGTTGCCGAAATATGCCTCGCGGTGGTGGGCCACCTCTTGCGCCAAGCCGCACAACCATTACAGCGGGGCCAATCCAGGAGCAGGGCCGCGCTTGCGGCACCGGGACCGCGCCGAACACGCCCGGCTGTAAGCAAAATAAAAGTGATTAACGGATAGATTCTGATTCTTCGAGCGTTGCACCGCTGGCCACGTCGCGGAAATCAGGCAGCGCGATGCCCACGCGCTTTTGCAGGCAGGTCAAGACTACACCCGAAGAATGGTCGACACATCTTGCGTCGATTCAACTTTCACGCCGAACTACATCGGTTTGGGATGCGCGGACAACGCTTCGCGAAAAGCCGCCAGATTGGTCTTATCCACCACGGCGGTGCCAGTATCGACCCAGGCCGGGAGCGGTGAAGCCGGCGCGTTGCGCCAGTCTTTAAATTCATGCACCGCGTTGTGATGCAGGTCGTCCAAAAATTTAACGCCGTAATAAGCCATCAGATACGGCTTCTGAGCTATCGTGGCATTGATTCCACCGCGGTCGATCCAGTCCAGCGTGTCGGGGTCCTTGTCGAAAGAAACCACCGGCACCTTGCCGTTCATATCCACGCGCCGCAAGGCACTGGCGGCGCCCGCTCCGCCGGAGGCCTCCAGACAGAGAATGCCATCGATCTTGGGCTTCTTGGCGGACAGGATGGCATTTACGCCATCGAAGGCCTTGTTGGAGTCACCCTTATCATCGATGGTCTGCACGATCTTCACGCCAGGATATTTCTTCAATGCTTCGTTCACGCCGCGAACCCGCTCTTCCAAATTGAGTTGGCCCGGAATGGTGACCAGCAGGATGTCGCCGTGCCCCTTCAAAATGTCCGCGATGCGCTTGGCGCTTTCCTGTCCGGCGCGGAAATTATCGGTGCCGATAAACATCACCCGCTTGGAATCGGGAGCGTCGGAGTCCAGGCAAATCACCGGAATGCCACTGGCAATGGCCGCGGCGATGGGCGCTTGCAGCAACTCCGGGTTAGCGACCGAAACAAGTATGCCCGCCGGATGGGAGCTGGCCGCCCGCTGGAAAGCATCCACTTCGTCTTTAGGAGAATAGGAAGCCGGACCGTCCATCTCCGCCTTCACGCCGATGCCCATCTCTTTGGCGACATCGCGCAGGCCGGCGTCGGCTTCTTGCCAGTAAGGCAGATTTATGTTGGCGGCGATCAAAACATAACGTTCGTCTTTTTCGTGATAGGACTCCTGACAGCCGGCCAATACCGCGGTTGCCAGGATAAGCAGCCATATGCTGAGCTTGGAAACGTTTTTCATAAAATGGTCTCCTTTGCGCTTCCGGCCTAGGGTTGAGCAAAGCAAGAATCCGACCGAGCTCCGGAGTATGGAGCGCAAGACTATCAACAAGAAAAGGTTGTGACAAGCGCGGAGGCGCGCGCGAAATGTTCTTATGGGGGGCGAACCTTTTGCGAGACGGCATCATCTTACCTGATGGAAATACCCGATGCAGTCCCCGGTCCGCCTGCTCGGTTTCAGGGGGACTTGTTCATCGATGGTTTATTCTCTGGGCTTTCCGCGGTTGATCGCCGCTTCTTCCATACTTTTTTTGGCGCTAACACCGATTTCCAGCCGGGCACAGGGAATATCGCTGGATGCCCCGGAGCCGCAGTCTTCCTCCAACCATTCAACGGCGAGTTCGACCCCCGGCACACATGTAGTGCCAGATCCTGCCGATCTGGAAGTTTCCTGGCGCAAAATGCCCGCCAGGTTCGCGCACGATGAAAAAGAGATTTGGCTGTTTCCGGTAAAGCTCGCGGAAGGAAAGCACTGGCTACCTACCGCGATTATCCTCGGTGGCACGGTGGCGTTTATCAAGGAAGATCCGCCACTCGAGCGCAAGGTGCGGCAGACCGACCTTTTTGAAGGCTACAACAAAGTATTCAAGAGTTCGATCAGCGGCGGCCTGATTGCCATCGTCCCCGCTGGATTTTACGTAGTGAGTCTGCTCCGAAGGGACTCCTATGGGCAAGGGACGGGGTTGTTGGCCGGCGAAGCGGTTCTGAATGACGCCGTGCTGATGGTAGCCATGAAGGCGGTCGCCCGGCGCGCGCGCCCTTCGGAGTTCCCTCCCAATGGCGCATACAACGATACATTTTTTGCGACGCACAATTCATTGTTCGGCAAGGGCAGCAGCTTCCCTTCCGGTCATGCGATGATGGCTTTTTCCGTCGCCGACGTTTTCGCGCAGCGCTACCGGCATCATAGGTGGGTACCCATTGTCGCGTATACGCTGGCCACTGCGATCAGTTTTTCGCGGGTGACTACCGGAGCACACTTCCCTTCCGACGTATTCATCGGCGCGGCCGCTGGTTTCGCGATTGCGCGCTTCGACGTCCTGGCCCATTGAGCTGCCTGCGCACTGAACCGCAACCTGCTAACCTTACCGCTCTGTGGTGCGCACATATCTAATGGAAATATCGGCAGAGACGGCGGAAGCTGCGGCGGCCGCCGAGCGCGGCGGCGCGCACCGCATTGAGTTGTGCGCCGACCTGCAACGGGGCGGATTAACGCCCAGCGAAGTCCTTATGCGCCGGACGCGTGGGCTGGTGCAAGTGCCGGTTTTTGCGATGATTCGGCCACGTGCCGGGAATTTTGTTTATTCGAGCGACGAAATCGAACAGATGCGCCGCGGTATCGCGGAGGCCAAACGTCTGGGAATGAACGGAGTTGTCCTTGGAGTATTGACGACGCAGCGGCAAGTGGACGAGGAACGGACGCGGGAACTAGTGCACCTTGCAAAGCCGTTGCCAACAACGTTTCACCGCGCGTTTGATGAGGTGGCAGACCTGGCCGCGGCGCTGGAACAGGTGATTGAGACGGGAGCCACGCGCATCCTGACGTCTGGAGGCGCGCTGAGCGCACCCGCCGGAGTTAGCACGTTAGCGCGGCTAGTCGCAGCGGCGAAAGAACGCATCATCGTCCTTCCCGGCGGCGGCCTCAATGCCTCGAATGTGTTGCAAGTGGCTCGGCAAACCGGCGCGCGCGAGTTGCATTCGGGACTGGGCAGCGTTCTTGCATATGGGCAAGAAGACTACCAAGCGTTTGCGACTGAAGTGCGAAAGTTGGTGGGGGTACTCGCAGCCTCGAGCAATCACTGAAGGACGCGCAGCTTGGAATCTTATTTCCTGGGGATTGCCGATGCCAACTCCCGATATTCGCGGAAAGGAAAAGTTTTGGGGTCCTCTGTAAGCACCTGAATGCAGACATGGTCCGCGCCTGCGGAGTGATGCTCGTGGATGCGATTCAGTACGGCTTTCAAGTCGCCCCAGGCAACCACAGAATCAATCAGGTGGTCACTCCCTCCATTGCTGAAATCCGTTTCCCGAAATCCCAAGCGCAAAAAGTTATTGGTGTAATTGGGCAAAGTCAGGTAGATGGCAAGAAACTTTCGGGCGACGGCGCGCGCCTTGGCTGGATCCTTCTCCAGCACCACTGCCTGCTCGGGACACAAGTAAGGACCCGGCCCGAGCAGTTCGCGAGCCTCCGCGGTGTGCTTGGGAGTTGTGTTGTAGGGATGCGCGCCATCTGCACGCTCCGCGGAAAGCTGCAGCATTTTCGGGCCTAGGGCCGCCAAAACACGCAGCGGTCTGGTGGCGGGTGGCGCGGCTTGAAAAGGAGCTTTGTCCATTGCGTCCAAATACGCGCGCATGGTTGCCAGCGGTTTGTCGTAGCGATGGCCACGTAATTTCTCGACCAAGGGAACGTGACTTACCCCCAGACCGAGCAGGAAGCGGTTGGGGTACGCCTCGGCCAGCGTTTTCTGCGCGGCAGCCATGGCGACCGGATCGCGTCCGTAGATGTTGGCAATGCCCGTGGCGATCACGATGCGCTTACTTTTTGCCAAGAGCAAAGATGCGTTGGTGAGGGCTTCGCGTCCGGTCGCTTCGCCAAACCAGAGCGCGCCGAAACCCAATTCTTCCAATTCGGCAACCGTTTCTTGCGCGCGAGCCGCAGGGAAATTGTCCAATTGAAATGTCCAGACCCCAAAAGCACCCAACTGCACTGCATGTTGAGCCACGACTTTCCTCCGGTTACGGCAAGCTGTCTTTACTATGATGAACCGGCGCGGTTGGCGGGCACAAATACACAAAGGGCGCGGAAGACGGCTGCCCTGCGTGACAACCTCTGCGTGAAGTGCGTCTAGGCCTTTTGCGCGTGACGGCGAAGGAATGTCGGCACGTCGAGGTCGTCCGCCGGAACCTCGCGAGCTACTTCACGGACGTTTTCCTGGACCTGGTGCACCACATTGGCCTGCTGCTGCGGCGGCGGTTCGGGTTGTGGTTCCGGCACTTCGCGTCCGGCCTTCCACGTCTTGGGCAGGAAAGAAGGACGTTGCTGGGCTTGTTTCTTGTTGGCGTCCTTGAAGCCAGCGGCGATAACTGTGATCTTCACGGTGTCTTTCATCTGATCGTCCTGCACCGCGCCAAAAATAATGTTGGCGTTTTCGTGCGCGGCTTTCTGGATGACCGAGGAGGCTTCGTGCACCTCGTGCAGAGTCAAGCTGGAGCTGCCGGAAATATTGATGAGAATGCCTTGAGCGCCCTGGATCGTGTTGTCTTCCAGCAGCGGACTGGCAATGGCCCGGTTCGCGGCATCGACCGCGCGATTGGTCCCCGTAGCGACGGCAGTGCCCATCACCGCGTAGCCCTGGCCGTGCATGATCGCTTTCACATCCGCAAAATCGCGATTGATGATACCGGGCACGGTAATGATGTCTGAGATGCCCTGCACTGCCTGGCGCAGGATGTCATCAGCAATGCGGAACGCGTCGAAGAAACTGGTGCCACGCTCGACCGTTTCCATCAAACGCTCGTTGGGAATGACGATGACGGTATCCACGGCATTGATCAACTCCTGCAATGCCTGCTCCGCCTGGAGCATGCGGCGCTTGCCTTCAAACGCAAACGGCTTGGTGACCACCGCGACGCTTAGTGCACCGAGTTCGCTGGCCAGTGAAGCGACCACCGGCGCGGCACCGCTCCCAGTGCCCCCGCCAAGGCCGGCGGTGATGAAGATCATGTCCGAACCTTCCAGCGCTTCGATAATTTTTTCCGTATCTTCCAGCGCAGCTTTGCGGCCCACCTCCGGATTGGCTCCGGCGCCCAGTCCTTTGGTCAGTTTCGCACCCAATTGCAGCTTCACCGGAGCTTGGGACAGCTTCAAGGCCTGCAAATCCGTATTCGCCGTAATGAATTCGACGCCCTCGACCTTCGCTCGAATCATCCGGTTCACGGCGTTGCACCCACCGCCGCCCACACCGATGACTTTAATCTTTGCCGGCTGCAGCTCCTCGCTGAAGCTCATCCGGATCCCCGTTTCTTTGTTCATGCTCCCCTCGTTCTTATCCAGTCTTGCTGCGAGTCGTTCGGGTGGGTTTCACGACGCGCCAGCAAACATGGACTTGAGTTTCGACACCAGATTTCCGGTGCGCTGCGGCGCCGCCCGCCGCGCTTTCGCGCCGTACAACACAAGACCGACAACCGTTGCATATTCAGGCTGAGCCACCTGCTCAGGCAAATCGCCGAGGCCCTTAGGCTCCGCGATACGCATGGGCAAATGGAAGTACTGTTCCGCAAGATCGATCAGGCCACTGAGCTTCGCGCCTCCTCCAGCGAGCACGAATCCCGCCGGAATTTGTTTGTCGAGACCGGCGCGCCGCAGATCGTCGCGAATCAGCGCCAGCAACTCCTGGGCGCGCGGCTCGATGATGTCGGTAAGCTGGCGCGCAAAAATAGTGCGCGGCGGACGGTCGCCGACGCTGGCGATCTGGATTGGATGGTCTTCGGGCAACAAAGAGAGAGCGGCGCAACCGTGGTGGCGCTTGATGCGCTCGGCCTCGGGGATTGGGGTGCGCAAGCCAACCGCCAGGTCATTGGTGAAATGATCGCCACCCACAGGCACCGCACTGGTGTGGCGCACCACCCCGCCCCCGTATACGATGAGTTCCGTCGTGCCCCCGCCGATATCCAACAAGCAGCATCCCAACTCGCGCTCGTCTTGCGTCAGACAGGACTCGGCTGACGCCAGCGGCTCAAGCACGGTGTCGCTGATCAAGATTCCCGCGCGATTAGCGGCGGTAACCAGATTTTGCGTGGCGGCGATCGAGGAGGTGACCAGGTGAACGTTGGCCTCCAAGCGTTGGCCTACCATGCCGAGGGGATCGCGAATGCCCTCTTGCGCATCAACCAAAAATTCGTGAGGAAGCACGTGCAAGACTTCGCGGTCGGGCGGCAGCGTGATGTTCCGCGCCGCATCAATAGCCCGGCGCACATCTTCCCGCTCGATATCCCGCGACCGGTGGCCTAGCGATACACCACCACGGCTGTTTACGCCGCGCACATGGCCGCCCGCCACGCCGATCACCGCGGCCTCCACCGGTACGTTAGCCACGCCCTCGGCTTCTTCCACCGCGCGGCGAATCGAGCTGACGGTGGAGTCCAGATTTACAATGAGCCCCTTGCGTAGTCCCTTGGATTCCGCGGCGCCCAGCGCCAAAAACTTCACCTGCTCTTCATCAATCTCCGCAATCAGCGCGCACGTTTTGGTGCTGCCGATATCCAGCCCTATTAAATATTTATCCCTCTTCGCCAAACGCGCTCTCCGGTGATGCCTCTATCTTGTTTTCGCGGCGCTGGTGCTATTGCTTTCCGGATTCAGCACCACTTGCTTCGCGTACTGCAAATCGATGGAGTGGACGCGGCCATTGCTGGCTTGCCACTGCGCAAAATTTTCAACCACCATGCGGTACTTGCCGGTGAAATCTCCGGCCCCAAAGTGGATGGTGAGCGCTTGCGGATCATTGGGGCTAGCAATGCCGGTCATTACCGCGCGCAAATCCTTTGGGTTGGCGAGGTCCACTTCGCTGACGCGGTCGGAGGATCCGGAACGGACCAGTTCGACGTCGGTCATAAACTCCTGGTAGGTCTGCATCCGCTTACCCCGTTCCTCGCGCGGCATGCTCTCGGACAGGCCGGTTATAATTGGAAATTGCAAATCTTCGCCGCGGGGGCGGTCGAGAATCACGCCATGCGAGTCGATGAGAGCAAGTTCCGTGCCATTGCGCAGAAATGCAATCGGCGTTCGCTCGATCAAATCGATGCGGATGCGATTGGGAAGAACGCGTTGCACGGCGGCGGATTCGATCCAGGAGATTTCTTCCAGAGCGCTTCGCCGAGCATCCAGCGGAATGCGCAGCACGCTACGTCCGCGGTCGCGCACAAATTGCTGCAGCACCGCATCGCGGCTCACGATATGGTTGCCGTTGATCTCAATTTGTTCTGGCTTGACCAGCAGCATTTGCTTTCCGTAAAGCAGAAACCGGCCGGCCGTCCACGCCGCGGACACACCGGCGATTCCTATGACCCCGTAAAACAAAACGCGCCGGTAGAAGGGCCAGGTCCGGCCGCTGAATTTCTTGCGGCGGATTTCGACCGGCTTCTGGCGACGCAAATAGCGCGGCTCATCGTCACCGGCAAGTTCCGGCCGATACGCGTCGGCGTCCGCCGTGGCGCTCCGCGATATGGTCTTCAACCGTTCCAAATAACCACCTCAAGCTCGAGTTCAAGGTCGAAAGCCGATTGCACCCTTTCGCGCACACTGGAAATCAGTGCCAGCATGTCCCTGGCGCCGGCTTTGCCGGCGTTCACAAAAAAATTGGCGTGGCGGTCGCTGACCCGCGCGTCGCCGATGCTCAGACCCTTCAGGCCAAGATCATCGATCATGCGTCCCGCGGAGGCCCCCGGGGGATTTTTGAAGATGCAGCCGGCGCTTTTCTGGCCCAGCGGCTGGCTCGAACGCCGCTTTTCATTGCAGATACGAATCCCTTGGAGAATTTCTTTGAACGGTTTGGAGGGAAGTTCCAGCTTCACCGCGAGCATCATATCATCAGGTGCAAAAGAAGTGTGACGGTATTCAAAGGAAATTTGTTCGCCACTGAGGATTTCTATCCTGCGGGTGGCCGCCCGGTACAACTTGACCTCTCGAACATACGAGCCGATCTGCATCCCATAGGCCCCGGCATTCATACGCAAGGCACCCCCCACGGTGCCCGGCACGCCGATCAAACCTTCCATGCCGCCGAGGTCGTGCTTGGCGCAGTAGGTCACTGTGCGCCCAAGATCCGCTGCCGCATCCACCCGCGCGAAATTACCTTCCAGAACAACGTCCGGATCGGGCGACTCCAATTGCAAAACCACCCAGGGGAGTTCGCCATCGCCGACAAGCAGGTTGGAGCCGCCGCCCAGGAATCGATGCGGTAAACCATGCTCGTCGAGCAAGTTCATCACGCCGGGAATGGTTTCGTGCTTCCTGATGCGCAGCAAATCCGTGCTGCCCCCAATGGCCAGGGAGGTCAGTTCTGCAAGCGAGGCGTCCCGAAAAAGCTGGACGTGCAGATCGGGAAGAACTGCGACGATTTTGGGGTCCTCAATGCGCATGGGGCGTGGGATGCTCGGCACCCAGCAAAACCATCAGTTCATTGCTGGCGCGGCTTACGTTGCCGGCGCCGATGGTCAGGATGGCGTCCAGAGGACGCGCTTCGCGCAGTAAAAACTCGATGCTTTCCTGCATGGAGCGGAAATAATGCACATTCTTATGTCCGGCCTCGCGAATGGCATTGGCCAGAGCTTCGCTGGTGATCCCCGCGACGGGCGGTTCGCTGGCGGCATAGATGTCGGTAAGAACCAGCACGTCAGCTTGATTGAAGGCCCGGCAGAACTCATCCCACAAATGCTGGGTGCGGGTGTAGCGATGGGGCTGGAAAAGCACCAGCAAGCGATTGAATTTGCAGATGCGCGCAGCTTCCAGGGTGGCGCGGATTTCGGCGGGATGATGGCCGTAATCGTCGATTACGGTTATGTCGTTGGCCACGCCCTTAATGTCGAAGCGCCGGCCCACACCGGCAAATCTACCCAAGCCTTCGCGAATCAGATCCGCCGGAACGTTTAAATACAGCGCAACTCCCGCCGCGGCGGCGGCGTTGCGCACGTTGTGGATGCCCGGCGGGTGAAACAGCTGAAATATCCCGAGGTCGTCGCCTTTGTAGGTCAGCCGAAATTCGCTGCTGAGGCCTTCGAGTTTGATGTCGCTGATGACCAGGTCGGCCTGACTGGATGTCCCATAAGTGATGATCGGGCGCTTCACATTGGGGATGATGGCCTGCACATTGGGTTCATCGAGGCAAAGAATCGCCGCGCCGTAAAAGGGCACGCGATTGACGAATTGTGCAAAACAGTCCTGGATGTCCTCCAGCGAGGAGTATTGATCGAGATGCTCCCGGTCAATGGTGGTGACCACGGCAACCACCGGCGAAAAGAATAGGAAGCTGCGATCGCTTTCGTCGGCTTCTACCACAAAGAATTCGCCTTTACCCAGACGCGCGGTGGTGCCCGCTTGGTTCACCCGGCCACCGATCACAAACGTCGGATCCAGGTGCGCCGCCGCGAGCACGGAAGCGACCATCGAGGTGGTGGTGGTCTTACCATGCGCCCCGGCCACCGCGATGCCGTATTTCAAGCGCATCAGTTCAGCCAGCATTTCCGCGCGTGGTATCACCGGAATCTTCTTCTTGTGCGCTTCGATCACTTCCGGATTGCTGGCGTTGATCGCCGATGAAGTAACTACCACGTGTGCGCCTTCCACGTTGCCGGCCTTGTGTCCTTCGTGCACCGCAGCCCCAAGATTCTGCAGGCGTTCGGTAATATTCGAGGGCTTAGTGTCCGAACCGGACACCGAATAGCCCAGCGTCAGCAGCACTTCGGCGATGCCACTCATGCCGATGCCGCCGATCCCGACCAGATGAATGCGCTGAAAATTGCGGAAGGAAACCATCATGCTCTACCCTCGATTACCCCTTCAATCATGTTAACGATGTCGCGAGCGGCGTTCGGCCGAGCCAGGCTTCGCGCGGCACCCGACTGGCGTTCGATTTCCCCGGGCTGGTCGAGGAGGGAAAATATTTCTCTGCACAAGCGCTCGGGCGTAAGCTCCGATTCGGCAATGACGCGTCCGGCGCCCGCACGCGCCATTTCTTGCGCATTCCGCAACTGGTGGCTGTCGGTGGCATGCCCGAAGGGGATGAAGATGGCGGCGCGGCCGGAAGCGGCAATTTCCGCAGCGGTGATGGCCCCTGCCCGGCAGACGACCAGGTCCGCCCAGGCGAAGCGCTCCGCCATGTTCGATAGAAAGGGCGCCACTTCCGCGGGAAAGTCGCGCCGCGCGTACGCAGTGCGCACCGCATTATAATCGCGTTCGCCGGTCTGATGCACGATAGCCAGATCGGCCTTTCTCGTTGCAAGCGTATCCATGGCATCGACCACCGTGCGATTGATGATCAGCGCACCCTGACTGCCCCCGGTGATCAGCAACCGAAAAGGCTTCTGCGGCGTCCGCGGCGCAATTGAGAAGAACTCCGCACGTACCGGGCAGCCGGTAACCTGCGCTTTCGCGCCCCAAGTTCTCGCCGAAACCTCGTAACCGGTAGCGATGCGCGTGGAAATTTTTGCCAGCACCCGGTTGGTAAAGCCCGGCTCCGCATTCGGCTCGAAAATTATGTTGGGCACACCGCGTATCCAGGTGGCCAGCATCATCGGGCCGGCGGCGTAGCCTCCCACACCAAACGCCGCCACCGGCTTGTGCTTGCGCAGCACATCGAAAGCGTCGCTTAGGCCGGAGCCCAGCATCGCCAAATTTCTCGCCAGCGTCGCGCCACCCTTGCCCTTCAGCCCCGCCACCCGCAGCGTTTCCAGCGGCAGCCCAGCCTGCGGCACCAGCTTCATTTCGATTCCGCGTTGCGTTCCCACTAACACCACGTCTCGCTCGCTTCCCCTCGACATCCATTCCCTGGCAATTGCCAGCGCCGGAAAAACGTGCCCCCCGGTCCCGCCCCCCGCGATCAAAAGTTTCATGGATGGCGCTCCTGCCAAGTAGGGACCCAACCCGCCTGCGCGTGCAGGCATGCTGCCTCCCTACCAGCAAGATCGATCACCACGCCGGCTCTCTGGATTGCTGCGAGATGTTCAGTAGCACGCCAGTAGCCAGCAGCATCACCAGTAAGCTCGAGCCCCCGTAGCTCACAAATGGCAGAGGAATCCCTTTGGTCGGCACCATGCCCAGCACCACCGCAAAGTTGATCAGCGCCTGAAATAGCACCATCGCCGTAATTCCCAGTGCCAGCAGTCGCCCAAATCCATCGGGAGCGCCGAAAGCCGCGCGCAATCCGCGCCAGCCGTAAACCGCGAAGAGCGCGATCACTGCCATGGCGCCGATAAAACCAAGCTCTTCGCAAATCACTGCGTAAATAAAATCGGTGTGCGCTTCCGGAAGGTAAAAGAGCTTTTGCTTGCTCTCCATCAGGCCCACGCCGGTGAAGCCGCCGGAGCCCACGGCGATCAACGATTGCAAGAGTTGAAATCCCGCCCCCTGCGGGTCCGAACCAGGATCGAAGAACGCCATGAGCCGCGCCTGCCGATAAGGAACGTGCGTAATCAGCAGATAAAGGACTGGCAACGCCGCCACCCCTCCTGTAACCAGCCACTTCCAAGACAGCCCTGCCACAAACAGGATGGCCGCCGTAATCAGCACAATGTCCACCGAAGTGCCGAGATCAGGTTGCAGCAAAATCAGGACAACACATACCAGAATCGGTCCGGCAGCCGGGAGAATCGTATGCAGGAAATCCTCTTTCCGGAATTCCATGGTGGACACGCCGCGCCGCTTTAGATCCAGGAACCATGCCAGGTACAAGACCACCGCCAGCTTAGCCAACTCCGAAGGCTGAATGCCCACCGGTCCAAAACGAATCCAACGATGAGTGGCGTGGGACTTGTCCAGAAAAAACGCGCCCACCAGCATCAGCAAGACCAGGAATACTGCCGGATAAACCACGGCCGGCTCGCGCAGGCGCCGGTAATCCGTCCGCATCAACGCAAACATACCGAGCAAGCCCAACAGCAGCCAGGCGGCCTGGCGCAGCAGAAAAATGTAGGATCGGCCATACTGCTGATCGGCGGTGACCGCGGACGCGCTGTAAATCATCACCGCGCCCAGCAGGCACAGCATCAGCGTTACCCCAAACAGCCAGCGATCATTCTCTAAACGTCTGGGCATACCTGTTCACCCCCGGGCCGAAGTTGCGCCGCGATCGATACTCGGCAATTCCTTGGCGCGCTGCTCCAGTTCGTAAACTAGCGCCTTGAATACCCGTCCGCGATGCTCGTAATTCTCAAATTGGTCGAAGCTGGCGCACGCAGGAGCCAGCAGAACAACGTCTCCGCCGCGAGCATCTCGCGATGCGATTTCCATCGCTCGCTCCAACGTGCCGGCACGCTCGATGGCCGTGGAACCTTCAATCTGAATCGCGATCTTGTCGGCCGCCGCTCCAATCAGCAACGCCCGAATCGCTCGTTCTCGCAACAATGGTCGCAGTGCCGAATAATCGCTTCCCTTATCTTTTCCTCCGAGAATCACCAGGATGCGGCCCGCGAACGCATCCAGCGCCTTCAAGGTGGCGTCGACATTAGTGGCCTTGGAATCGTTGTAGTAGCGAACCCCGTTGATTTCGCGCACGAATTCCAGCCGATGCTCGACCCCGGCAAACGAGCGGATTCCCTCCGCAATGGCTTTGGCGTGGGCTCCCGCTATTTTCGCCGCGGCAATCGCCGCCAGCACATTTTCAAGATTGTGCGTCCCCGGCAGTGGTACCTCCGCCCGCTTCATCACCACTTCTTCCCTGCCATCGTCGCGAAACACGATGTCCTCACCACGCAGGAACGCCCCCTGTGCTGCTCTTTGCTTGTGGCTGAACCAATACACATGCGGGCGTGTGGGCGCCAGCGGGGTGGTGCCAGGATCGTCGGCATTCAGGATCGCAAAATCTGCCGCGCCCTGATTTTCAAAAATGCGCGCTTTGGCTTTGCGGTACAGCTCCATGCTGTGATGGCGGTCCAGATGATCGGGCGTGAGATTCAGGAGCACGCTGACGTCGGTCCGGAAATTTTGAATGAGCTCAAGCTGGAAGCTGCTCACTTCCGTCACCGTCACCGTGTCGTGCCTCATGCTCGACACGCAGGCGATCAGCGGCGTCCCGATATTGCCCGCCAAGAGCGTAGGCACTCCCGCCATCCGCAAAATGTGCTCAACCAGCGAGGTGGTCGTGGTCTTCCCATTCGAGCCGGTGATACCGATCAGCTTGCCCTGCCGGAACCGGTAAGCCAGTTCGATTTCACTCCAGATCGGCACCTTGTGGGCTCGTGCGGATTCCAGCAGCGGCGCATCGGCCGGCACGCCCGGGCTAGGCACAATAAGATCCTGTTGCAAAAACGTTGACTCCTGGTGGCCGCCCAGTTCCAGGTTCACATTCGCGCCGCGCAGCTTTCCCGCCACGTCGTCGCCGATCTCCGTCTCCGTGCGCGAGTCGGTGGCAGTCACAACGGCGCCCCGCGCGGCACAAAACAGCGCGGTTGCTATTCCCGTGCGCGCCAGCCCCACCACCAGCACGCGCTTTCCGTTCAACTCCACCGGGCCCGGCATAGCTACCTCAGCTTCAACGTGGTCAACGCAAACAACGCAAACACCAGCGCCACAATCCAAAAGCGCACGATCACTTTCGATTCGCTCCACCCCAGCAATTCAAAATGATGATGGATCGGCGCCATCCGGAAAATACGCTTGCCGCGCAGCTTGAACGACCCTACCTGCAGAATCACCGACACCGCTTCGATGACAAAGATTCCGCCCACGAAAAACAGCAAAATCTCTTGCTTGATAATCACCGCGATAACACCGAGCGTTCCACCCAAAGAGAGCGAGCCTACATCGCCCATGAACACCTCTGCCGGGTGCGCGTTGTACCACAGAAATCCCAGCGAAGCGCCCACTAGCGCCCCGCACAGCACGGTCAGCTCGCCCACCCGCGGAATGTACTGAATTTCCAGATACGTGGCCCAGCGGTAGTTGCTGCTCACGTACGTCAGCACCGTCAATGCGCCGGCGGCGATCACCGTGCAGCCGATGGCCAATCCGTCCAGCCCGTCGGTCAGGTTTACCGCGTTGGACGCCCCGGCGATCACCACCGAAACAAAAATCAAGAATGGCACGAACGCCAGCGGCCACAAGTGCGCCGACCTCAGCAGCGAATGCACCACCAGATCCGGATGCACGCGCTTTAGAAATGGAATCATCAACTCGGTCGAGTAGGCGCTGCGCGTGGCCAGCGCCAGCAGCCCGATCCCTACGATCGAACTGACGAAGATCTGCAACAGGAACTTGTTCTTGCTGCTCAGGCCCAGGTTGCGCTGCTTCGATACTTTGGCATAGTCATCCACAAACCCGATGACCGCGAATCCCAGCAGCGCGAACAGCGTCAACAGCACAAAACCGTTCGTCAAGTCGGCCCACAACAGCGTGGGAACCACGGTCGAAAGCACGATCAACACTCCGCCCATGGTCGGCGTGCCCGCCTTCTTCTGGTGATTCTGCGGCCCTTCTTCGCGTATGTATTGGCCAATCTGCAGCTCCCGCAGCTTGCGAATCAGCCAGGGCCCGAACACAAACGCCAGGAACATCGCGGTCAGGCTGGCATACACCGTGCGCACCGTGATGTAGCGAAACACATTGAACGGACTGAAATACTTCTGCAGGAGGTGATAAAGAAGGTAGTACAGCATTTAGTGCCGCACCTTCTCAGCGGCCGCCAACTCCGGCGCATGCACGGCCAGCACGCGGTCGACCACACGCTCCATTTTTACGCCGCGCGAACCTTTCACCAGCAGCAGGTCCCCGGGAGCCACAAAGTCCTCAAGAAATTTGGCCGCCTCTTCGGAACTCGCAAACACGCGAGTGTGCGAGCGCGAGACTCCAGCGTTCACCGCTCCTTCCACGATTCCCGCGGCGTCCCCTTCCACGCCTATCACCCAATCGATCCTTCCCGTTTGCCCGGCGAACTTCCCGGCTTCGCGGTGCAGTTCCGCCGAGCGCGTGCCCAGTTCGCGCATCTCCCCGGCCGCCAGGATCCGCCGGCGATAACCGGGCGTAGCCGCCAAGACTTTGATCATCGCGTGCAGCGCGGCGGGACTCGAGTTGTAACTGTCATTGATCAGCGCCGCTCCATTCGAAAATCGCAACAACTCTCCCCGCATCTCGGGCGCATGCAGTGTGCCAAATACACCTTGCGCCTCCGCCGCGCCAATCCCCCACTCGCTGGCCGCCGCCAGTGCCGCCAGCGCGTTGGAAATCACATGGCGGCCCGGCAGCGCCAGTTCCAACCGCGTGCGCTTACCGGCCCGCACCAGCACAAACGTCGAGCCCAAGGCCCCGCGATCCTCGATGGATTCCGCGCTGTAATCCGCGGGCCGCTCAATCCCGTAGGTCAACACTCGCCCTGGCGCATGCCCGGCAAAATCCGCCACTAACGGATCATCCGCATTCAATACCGCCAGTGAATTGCTGCCGTTCAATCCTTCAATGAGTTCGCGCTTGGCCAGCGCGATCTCCTCCACCGACGCGAAGAATTCCAGGTGCGCCGGCGCCACCCGGGTCACCACTCCCACATCCGGACTGGCAATCGCCGCCAGCTCTTTCAGCTCATACCGCCGCGACATCCCCATTTCCAGCACCGCCGCGTCGTGCTCTTCTTCCAGCCGGAACAGCGTCAGCGGCAGCCCGTACGCATTGTTAAAATTTCCTGCGGACTTCAGGACCCGTAGCTTCGCGCCCAGCAGCGCCGCCAGGATCTCTTTTGTGGTGGTTTTGCCCACGCTCCCGGTGACCCCGGCAATTTTCTTGCCCCAGACATCACGCATCGCGCGCGCGAGTTGATGTAGGGCGAGGAGCGTGTCATCGACAACCAGGCACCTTCCGCGCAAATCCTCCGGCGATCGCCGCGCGCCTTGCGCGGAAACCACCGCAGCCAGTGCTCCCCGTTCCAAGGCCCCAGCCACATGATCGTGTCCGTCATGACGCGGTCCGTGGATGGCGATGAACAGTTCTCCGGGGCGTATCGTGCGAGAATCAATCGAGTAGCCGGCCACCCGGGCCAGAGCATCGAGCTTGACTCCAATGTCCGCCAACATCGGCTTAGAAATCTGTAGCAGCGTCCACCGCATAAATTCCTCAAAGAACTGGTGTTACGAAGATACCGCGCGCGTCTGTCTGTTTTCACCGTTTTGAGGGCTCCTCCTTAGTAAGGGTAACTACGGCCCGAAGCGCCTCTCTCTCCCAATCTATTAAAGCGCGCTACGTGCCAATCTTCGTTTCGCCTTCCGCGCCGCTGAATCCGCGTTCACGCAATGTCTTCCGCGCCACTTCGCGGTCGTCAAACTCCAGCGTGCGGTCCGCGAGAATTTGATAATTTTCATGGCCCTTCCCGGCCAGCAACAAAATATCGCCCGCCCGCGCTTCATCGATTGCCAGTCCGATTGCCTTTTCCCGGTCCGGCTCGATCATGTATTTCCCATGTGTTTTTTGCAGGCCGACAACAATGTCGCTGATGATTTTCAGCGGGTCTTCGGTCTTGGGATTGTCGCTGGACAAAATGGTGAGATCGCTCAGCCGCCCCGCCACTTCCCCCATCACTGGCCGCTTGGTGCGGTCTTTCAATCCGCCGCAGCCAAACAGCGTAATCACGCGGCCTTTTGGATTCAGCTCGCGCGCCGTCCGAATCAAATTTTCCAGCGCATCGTCGGTATGCGCATAATCCACCACCACCAAAAAGGGCTGCCCCATAGCAATCGGCTGGAATCGCCCGGAAACGCTGGCCAGGTTGTGCACACCGGCCGCGATCACATCATTCGCCAGGCCCAACGCCTGTGCCGCTCCAATCGCCGCTAGAATGTTGTACACGTTGATGCGTCCCACCAGCGGTGATTCGATTCCGATTTTTCCGTTCGGCGTTTGCGCCGTGAAGGACAGCCCGGCAAACGTCAGCTGAATCTTCTTCGCGGTCAGCTCCGCGCCGAACTCCAAACCATACCTGACTACGTTCTTGGCCAAACCCGACAATCGTTTCCCGTACCCATCATCGACATTGACCACCGCGCAATCCGGCGCGCCCGCCCCGGTGCCCTCAAACAGCCGCAGTTTGGCCGCAAAATAATCTTCAAACGTTTTGTGATAGTCCATATGCTCGCGCGTCAAATTCGTGAATACCGCCGCGGCAAAATGGCAGCCCCACAAGCGCTCCATGGCCAAAGCATGGGAACTCGCCTCCAACACGCCAAAGCGCCCGCCCGCATCGCGAATTTCCGCAAGGAATCCTTGTAAATCCACCGATTCCGGCGTGGTGTTCGGCGCCGGATAGTCGCCCAATGGGGTGTGGTACGCAATCGTCCCGAATAACCCCGTCTTTGCTCCCGAAGCCTTGATGATTGCGTCGACCAACGACGTTGTGGTTGTCTTCCCGTTGGTCCCGGTCACCGCCACCAACTGCAGAGCCTGCGCCGGATGCCCGAAGAAATTAGCAGCCGTAACGGCCAGCGCCTGCCGTGCGTTTGCCACCCGAATCCACGCCACGCTGGAAGGCATCGTCGACGGTTGCGCATCTTCACTGGCGATAGCCACCGCGCCGCGCGCAACCGCGTCCCGAATAAAAGCGTTGCCGTTCTCCTTGGCCCCCTGCAGCGCGAAAAACAGCGCCCCCGGCTGCACCTTCCGCGAATCGCAAGCCACCTGCCGGATATCCAGGTCCCCCGCATTCGCTGGCAGGCTGCCTTCAACGCCCGTCAACACCTCGCTCAGCTTCCCGCTTTGCGCGGCTAGCTGGCCCGGCATGGTGTGCCCTCGCTCATGGTTACCGTATTTCGATTCGCAATCAATCTTCTCTTCCGCTGACGTCAAACCAATATTCATTCTATCGCCTGGACCTTGCCGCACGCGTCGCCGGCTTCCCCGCCGCTGCCGTCCCGAACTGCACGGTTACCTTTGCGCCGCGCCGCACCTGCGTTCCAGCCTCTGGATGCTGCTCGATTGCAAGATTGCTTCCAACCAGCTGCGGTTCCAATCCCAAGTGCAAGCACATCTCGGTAACCTCACGCATCGTCTTTCCGGAAAAATCTGGCACTGCAATGTCGCCGCCCTCTTCCGCAGCCAGGGCCACTTCCGGAGCGCGCGATTTCGGCTCGGCTTCCGCCGGGCTCGGCGCCACCGGAGGCGCGTCCAACGCCCCTGAGAAGTCCGTCGGCGAAAAGTCCTCCACCGCTTCCCCGTTCCTCTGCCGCTTATATGCCGCCTGAATCAATCGCGGGTTGATTGGCACATCGCGCGGCACGTCGAGGTACGCCAGCACTTGCTCCGCGACGCGCTTGAAAACAGGAGCGGCCACCTGCCCGCCCTCGTGCAGTCCAAC
>Ga0070730_10000610_pt1 | contig 39582 bp, 47 predicted proteins | sample Coa_R1_3_FD_66447 | JGI IMG/M metagenome (GOLD analysis project Ga0070730, IMG submission 66447) | Surface soil microbial communities from Centralia Pennsylvania, which are recovering from an underground coalmine fire - Coalmine... | ecosystem: Environmental > Terrestrial > Soil > Unclassified ...
CGGCCCAGACGATTCCATCCCGTCTACGCATCACCAGTGCCGATGTGCCGCCAAAGAGCCCGTCGTGCCACTCTTCCGTTCCTTCGGGAACAGTAGACTGCACATGCCAGCCGTAGGCGTAGTAGCCGGGCAGCTCGACACCGTTGGCGGCATAGCCGGTTTCCGATGGACGTGCGAACATTCGCTGGATCGATTCTGCGTTTAAAGCTCCCAGTCGCGTCGGCATTTCCAGTGATGCTGCGAAGCGGACGAGATCCGAAGGAGTTGCGATCCAGCCGCCGTGCGAGTCCATGGCCTCAAGCTCGAAGCCCCCATAGCACCATTGGACATCCGGCCCTCCGAACACGTTTTTCGAATTTGGTCTCTTATCCCCCGAGGGATAGTAGTGGACCTCGTGCGGAGCGCGGCCCGACACGAGCGATTTTCCCAGACGTGCGTCTTTGATGCCCAGGGGTTGGAATAGTTCATTCCTCACGAACTCGCCATAAGGAACACCGGAAATTTTCTCAATCACACGCCCGAGCACGCAGTAGCCAAAGTTCGAATATGCATAGCGCGTGCCGGGATCGAAGTCCAAAGGTCTGGTCGTCATGAAGCGGACGATGTCAGCAGGGCTCGCTGGCGACGGAGCTCCCAGGCTATGCGCAATCTCCACCGAAAAAAACATCGGATCGAACCCTGTCCATGTCTCGAATGGGTTCTTCGCGCTTCCGCGCGCCCATCCTCCGGTGTGGCACAGCAACTGATGGATGGTGATCATCTTTAAGCGAGCGTCCACCTGAGACTCTTTGAGGGACGGGACTTCGATATTGAGCAAAGGAAATGCCGCGTCCGACAGCTTAAGGCGCCCGCGTTGTACCAGGAGCATGATCGCTGCCGAAGTGAACGTTTTGCTTACGCTGGCGATGCGAAAGAGAGAATCTGGTTCAACTGTTTCACGCGTCTCCACGTCAGCGTATCCGAATCCACGGGCGTAGATAACGCGGCCATCCCGGGCGATGGCAAGGCTTGCGCCGGGAACGCACTTGCTCTGCTTGAGATAGTCCACTAGAAGCCCATCGAAATCCCGCAGAGCTGGAACGTTCTCTCCAGTGATTGATGAGGTCGAGCCTTGGTTAAGATCACGCAGTGGAAGGGTGCTCAACACACTCGCCACACCTGCTTTCGCGAAAAGACCGCACGCCCGACGACGACTGATTACCCGGAAAGAATGGTGGTTGAAAGCCTGATGCACACTAACTCCTTCTACAGCGGATGTGCCCTCCGAGCGAACTTATGGAGGACACTTCTGGGAACTAAATTCTTGTCAACTCTTGGACGAATTTCACGAGGAACGATCACGACAGTCCGCCATCCTGAAGGTAATTCACCCAGAAGCCGCTCAAGACACACTCTCCCCGTTGGTAGAGACGATGCATGCTGCCCATACGTCTGATCTGATCTGTCTCCCGTTCAGGTCTGGGCACATGGCCGCTCCTGGCAACCCCCTCCACTCTGGCCTAAACGCGCCGCCTACGGCGTCGCAGGCCTCCGTTCCGGGGGTGGCCAGGGTGACGCACCGAATGCTTTAATGGCTAAACCGCTGGCGAGCGAACCACGCCCGAAGCTATTCCACTTAAAATATAGGTAAGACATGAATTTTTCTCCTTTTTCTTGCCCCATTTTTCTAGGGCACCCAGAAGCGAGAGGCCGCTGCTCCCAAGGCGAGCAGATGCTTTATGGGAGGGACCTGGTGCCGTTCGGGAGGAGCCGGGAAAGCAGAAGCCGCGAAGCTGCCGGGCGCAGGAATTGGCCCGAAGCCGTGCCCAGAAAAATGAGTGGCAGAAAAAGGGACACTTACGCAACTCAGATGAAATCCGCCAGGGGAGGAGGTACAGCGGAAAAAGTCAACAACGGCATCCAAGTTGAGAAGTGTGTATCGCTTTCCAGCCTTCTTTCACAACGAATGGTACGAGGATTAGGGCGGCAAGAGGGTCTGCCCATGATTTATGAAAGACAGCGTTGGCTAACAACCCGGCGAGAGCGATCCATGACATGTAACCGCAAAGTGCGGACTCAACGGCGTCGGCTCTCAAAGATGCACTGCCAATTTGAGCGGCAAGTTTTTGCTTCCGGTTTGCCAGCCACGGCATGCCGATGGCGGCCACAACCAACAGAATGATGCCTACCAAACTCGGTCGGGGTTCACGATGGCCGAGGAGCGACAGTCCAGAGCTAACGAGGACGATGGTTCCGACAAGAAGTAGCAAGCCTCCGGCCAGACGAGCTGCCAGCCTTTCGGCGTTCGCAGACTCCGTTCTAAGACGAAATCGCCAGAGGACGATAATCGCAGACAAGAGTTCGACGGTGCTGTCGCCTCCGAAGCCAAGAAGTGCAGGGCTCCGTGCAACCCAAGCTGCTCCGAGAGCGACTCCGACCTCGATGGACATCCAAACGGTGGTCAGGACCTGCAAGCGCTGGACGCGACGCACAAGAATTGGAGTGAGAGTTTGTTTCGCAGTGGCCATCGGTCTTGCATTTTACAAACATTCGTTGCAACCCACCCAGGCGCTTCTGCGTCTAAGGTGCTAAGCTAAAGTCTAGGTCCATGCAAGCTGACGGCACCATCTTCGGACGAACGATACTGCGCCGGTCTTTAGCACTCGTCGCTTGTGCCGCATTACTTTACTTCGCATTTGGGAGCACCCTTCCTCACCAACATCCCCAGGGTCCGAACGGCGCCTGCCATATCTGCCAGGCACTACACATGCAGGCGCTCGCGGCCTCCCGGGTGGACCTAAGCGGCACATTGGAAGTTGTAGCTTGGCATTCTTCGATGCCGCAGCACGCGGCGCCGAGCGATTCGTTTTCTTTCCATCGCACCTCACGCGCGCCTCCCACCGAGTAAGAAAAAACCTCTAGCTCGAAGTGTATTTCCGCTCGCTGGCCGATCTGCAGGTCAGCGTCACCGCTGTTTTTCCAGCGGCCGCTATTCACAAAAACATATCTGGCCCTCGAAGGGATGGAGAAAAATGCTGAAGACATTGAGTAGTTACGCGATTTTTGCTTTGGGGTTTGTATTGTTATTGGGAGCGCTACCAGCGAAAGCCCAACTAGGAAACTCCGGCTCGATTGAAGGCGTAGTGAAAGATCCGTCCGGGGGCGTGGTTGCTGGCGCAACAGTTGAGATTTCCTACCCAATCAGTGGTTTCCATCGAGAAGCAGCCACGGATGCGGACGGAAGCTTCAAGTTCACGAACGTGCCGTTCAATCCGTATCACCTCACCGTGATGGCAGGCGGTTTTGCCTCGTTTACGCAGGATGTCGATGTCCGTTCGGCAGTGCCCGTCACGCTGCAAATCAGTTTGAAGGTTGGCACGTCCTCCACCAGCATCACCGTAGAAGCTAGCGGCGGGGACCTGATTGAAACGCAGCCCAGCGCTCACACGGACGTGGATACTGGCTTAATCGAGAAACTTCCCCTGGAGAGCCAATCGTCGTCGGTGAGTTCGCTTGTGACCGTTGCCACTCCCGGCGTGGTCGCAGATTCCAATGGCTTGTTTCACGCGCTCGGCGATCACGCGGAGAATGCCTTCTCAGTGGACGGTCAGCCCATCACAGACCAGCAGAACAAGATCTTCTCGAACCAAATTCCTCTGGATTCTATTCAATCTCTCGAAGTCGTCTCGGGCGGGCCACCTGCGGAGTATGGCGACAAAACCAGCTTGGTGATTAAGGTCACCACGCGGTCGGGTCTCGGCGCAACGAAGCCCACGGGAACAGTTTCTTCCTCTTACGGCAGCTTTGGCTCCGCGACCGGTGGTTTTCAGCTCGCCTACGGGGGCCAGAAATGGGGCAACTTCATCGCGGCCAATGGCTTGAATACCAGCCGATTCCTGGACCCGCCAGAACTTCACGCGATCCATGACAAAGGCAATGAAGAAAATCTATTCGACCGCGTAGATTTCAACGTGAGCGGCGCCGATTCAATTCATACCAACTTTCAGTACACGCGTTCCTGGTTCCAGACGCCCAACACATTGGACAACCTGAACGTGGGTGCGACCGACCCTGTGACGGGACAGGCTCTACCGGCTATTGACCAGCGAGCATTGATCAACACTTTCAACGTCGCCCCGGTGTGGACTCGTTTGATCAGCACAACCACCCTGTTCACTCTGGGAGCTTTTGTTCGCCGCGACCATTTTAACTACTACCCTAGTGCGAACCCCTTCGCCGACGGCACCGGACTCATTCCAGCCGGCTCTTCAGCAACGGTGAACCAGGATCGAAAACTAACCAACGCGGGCTTGCGTAGCGACGTGTCCTACGTGAAGGGAATTCATAACATCAAGGCGGGCGTCACCTTTCAGCATACTTTTCTGACCGAGAATTTCAATTTCGGAATTACCGATCCTGGTTTTCTCCCTTCGCAGACAGACGCGAACGGCAATCCGTGTTTCAACACAGTGACGAATCAGCCCATCGACGCGCCTTGCACACAGCTATTTCCGTTCGACCTAACACGTGGCGGCACTCTCTTTCCCTTTCGGGGGCACACGGACGTTAAGGAACTCGCGATGTACGCCCAAGACACCATCACAGAGGGGAGATGGGCGTTTAACCTGGGCGTCCGCGGGGACCTGTACCGGGGAATTGTCCACGATTGGCAACCCCAACCTCGTGTGGGTGTGGCGTATAACATCAAAAAGACCAACAGCGTGCTACGGGTTTCTTATTCGCGCGTCTTGGAAACCCCTTTCAATGAGAACTTGATTTTGTCGAGTCTGGGGGCATCTAACCCAGTGATCGTGGACGTGATTGGCGGCACAGCTTGCAGGCACCGATTCGCTCCGGCCAGCGCAACCAGTTCAATGCGGGCTTTCAACAGGCTTTTGGAAAATTTGTCGTTGTGGATGCTGACTATCTGTGGAAATACACCCACAACGCCTATGATTTCAGCGCGTTTAGCAACACGCCGATCTTCTTTCCCATTGCCTGGAAGAATTCGAAGATCGATGGACCATCCGTCCGAGTGAGTCTGCCCAATTATCATGGCTTGACGGCATTCGCCGTGCTGGCGCACGTGCGGGCGCGGTATTTCCCTCCACAAGTGGGAGGATTGGGGGCCACAGTGACTGGTGGCGAGGTCTTTCGCATTGACCATGACCAGGCGTTCAATCAGACGACTCACATCCAATACCAGCCGTGGAAGAGAGGGCCATGGATTGGGTTCAACTGGCGCTATGACAGCGGGCTAGTTGCTAGCTCGCCTTTCGTAGCGGATTTTCCGACTGCGCTGGCTTCGCTCGACGCAGATCAGCAAGCTGCCATTGGTCTCTTCTGTGGAAGCAACGTGGCGACCCCTTCCGCTCCCTTGACGCCAGCGATTTGTTCTGGGCAGACCCCATTTGGAGCCAAGTTGTTGAACCTCGCTGCTCCCGGAACGAACGACCCGGACCGCAATCCGTCCCGCGTCGCGCCGCGCAATCTGTTTGACGCGAGTGTAGGCGAGGATGACCTGTTTCACGGCGACAGGTACAAGTGGAGCTTACGCTTGACGGCAATCAACCTGACGAACAAGACCGCGCTGTACAACTTCCTCTCAACGTTCAGCGGCACGCACTTTGTCACCCCACGAGCGTATACGGCCGAGCTTGGCTTCCACTTCTAACGATGTGGCTCACGAGGCTAGGGCCAGAGCAATAAAAAAGGGCCGCGCCTGAGCGCGGCCCTGCTGGCTAGGTTAACAGCTATTTAGTTTTTTTTGACGCTTGCCGTGCTTGGCTTGCGCGGGGTCATGGAATTGGCCTTTGTTTTTGAGAGTTCTGCCCGAACTGCGGCAAGTAATTTCGCTGTATCAATCTTGTACCGCGCTGCGGTTCGGGCAAGGTTGGAGTCTTTCGCGAGAGACTGCCTCGGATTGTAGCCGGGGCAATACAGGTCGGAAACAAGAGCGCAGACTACGAGGAAACGATTGAGGTCGGCTGCTTTCATTGCTTGTATGGCAGCCGCCGCTATCTTCTCGTAGTCCACAGTCTGAGCGCCCCATGAGGTTTTGCCCTTCTTCCTCTCCTCCCATGCGCAGAGCCTGGAAAGACGACGGTGATTGTCATGGCCCAAGCGCCGGAAGTAGTCGAGGGCGACCATCTCCAAGTCGGGCCGGGAGAGAACGTCCGGCAGCCTCTTGCGGATGGCTTCGAGGACGCGGACTCGCGACAGCTTCTCGACGCGCTCGGCAAGCGCTTCCTTCTTACGTTGGGCTTGCTCCTGTGGCGTCGGTTGATAGCGGGTCACGCGATTGTGAACGTCGCATTTCTCGGTCTGGCAGAGATAGAAAATGCTGCCAGCGCCCTTGCCGTCAATGAAAACGGCGGCTTTCGTGTTGGGGCATTCGCCCTTTGCTTTGGCTCTCCGGTATTGCCCTTCGTAAAGCACGTCTTTTGCGTTGCCGTTTGTCTGCCACGCCGGAGCCTGCGAGACGCGTAGGGGCTTCTCGCCTTTCTCCTCAAGCGGCTTCACCTGAATTTGTACGAGGGCTTGCACCTTTGCTCGGTAGCATTCCCTGTCAGTGCAAATGGATGCTCTCCGTGGGATTTCGGGGAACAAGAGCGGGTTGCTGCCAGTTTGCTTTGGACACCGGGAGCACGCTCCCGCTGCTGGCAGTAGCTTTTCGTCCTGCGGGTCAAATGGCGCGTTGATCAGGTCAAGATGGATTTCACGCGCAATCCATCCGCGAAGTTCCCGCACCGTGACGGCCTCGGCTCTCTTGTCCTTGAGGATGGCTCCGGCGTTCCGATGATGCGGGAAGCATTCCTGCAAGGCTCGGCGCTGGTCGTTCGGTTGCAGCCGTGCGACCTCGAACGCATGAGCAACGGTCAGCTTGTCCTCATAGAACGCTTGTTTTACTTCGGGAATCAGTTGAATCAAGCGCAGTCTCCCGCTGACGTACGCGGCCGATCTGCCAACGCGGGACGCGATACTCTCGACGGTGTAGGTGTTGGGTTGCAGTTGAATGAGCGCAGCGTATCCTTGCGCTTCGTCTAGCGGATGTACGTCCACTCTTTGGACGTTTTCAATGACCTGTAGCTCAAGCGCTTGCGCGTCGGTCAGTTCGCGCACCGTTGCCGGAATACTCTCGCGCTTTGCGATTTTCGAGGCGCGAAAGCGGCGTGCCCCGGCCACAAGCTCATACATACCAACTTCCCCCTCGGGAAGCGGACGCACGAGAATCGGTTGCAGGACGCCGTGTTGTCTGATGTTCTCCGCAAGTTCGGCCAGCTTCGTGTCATCAAAGACGCGGCGCGGGTTCGTTTTGGACTCACGGATTTTCGCCAGCGGAATATCCTGAATCGAGGAAACCACAGGCGGGACTGCTTTCGTTCCACTTGCCACCATCGTTGCGTTCATTTCTATTCGTCTCCTTTTCTCAGAAAGTTTGGGCCTAGTATTCTTCGGGAAGTAAAACCGTGGTCACTGAGCGGTCAGCCTCGGTGATAATCCAGAGGCGGTCGCCCGCGTTTGTTTTGTAGGCGCTCAAGAGCCGGAATCCGTGCTCAAGGCTGTATTCGTTTTCTCTGCGGTCCTCGTCGTCCAGTTCGCCCCACTCTCGGTGAACGTGGCGTGTGAGGAACTCGCCCGGTTGCTGTCCTGCCTTCTTGAGCGCGGCCAAAGCGCCCGGTGTTGCGACGATCTGGCCTAGCTCGAAAGCAGGTTGTTTGCTGATTTGCTGCATGGGAAAGACTCCTTTCGGTAGGTTTGGTTTTTGCTTCTCAGAGGCGACGCACAGAGCGGCGCATAAAAAGCAAATGCCCTTCGTGGCGGGGAGAGGCGCCTGGCCGTCCGCGCTGTCAAGGGCGCGTGGTTTTCGCGTTTATCGGAGCGAAGCGAAGACCCTTGATCAGAGGAAGCGGGCGGTTAGGCGCAGGTTTTAGCCAGGAAGGGCAAAGCAAAGAGAGAAGTAGTTCGTGCAGCAGGTACTAACGCTGCGATTCGACTTGTGACTTCGCGCCCGCTTGCTCGTCATGCATAATGTGGACAGGAGATTAAGCTAGACCCTCTGAATTTTGCCGAAGAAAAAAGATCCCGCCGCCGTCAAGCTTGGACGGAAGGGTGGGAGGGAGATCGCTAAGCGAGGCTCGGAATACTTTAGCCAGCTACAAGCCAAGCGGAAGAAGCGCAAAGGCGGTCGGCCTCCCAAGTCCAAGAAATCCCGCTAAAAATTCTGCTAGAAAACAACGAGCGCTCGTTGTATTGTGATAGTTGTCTGCGGCGTTCACACTGAGTGTGAGCAACCAACGTAGACAGACACTGCTTTCGTTGCTTGTCTCCACTGCGTGACGTACTAAGGCAGACAATGGGCGAGTGGAAGGCACAAATTAGCTTGCGAGTCCGGCAAGCTCTGAGAGCTGAGCTTGAGGAGTTTGCTGGTCGGGAGAGGCGTAAGCTGGGGAATGTCGCCGAAGTCATCCTGGAGTGGGGGTTCGAGCAACTCAAGGCCGCTGGCTCGATTGATCGTCTACTGAAATACAAGATTCGGGTTTCTCCTGGTCAACCAAAGCGGCAGTGAGCCGCGTGCGTGGAGGTCGCTGTGGAGAAAGAAATGGATGTACTCAGCGCCAAAGATGATCGCAAGTTCGAGGTGGAATGCGGAGCAGGTAAAGCGGGACAGTTGCGAGTTGGCACGGACACTGTTTGTGTCAAAGTCGGCCAACGAGTTCGAATGGATGGGGCCGAGGAGATTTGGGATTCAGTTGGCGTCTACGCGAAGGAAGATGAGAGTGGCAACCTTGTGATCCGAGTCCTGGTGTTCAACCCTGATTGGGATGAGCCATTGCAAATCGCCAGCATCACATCGCGGCCGCGAGACAAATCCTGTCAGACATCTGTGGGCTGCAACCTGGACCATGTGAATGCTTGAGTGAGTTGGATTTATCGAGTGGATTCGCGTGGATTCGCGCTTGCTAGGGCCCAGGTTTGAGTCTAGAGTTTGGTTAAGTCCCTCGGTCTTAATGGGGCAAAGGTGATGCGACTATGGTGATAGCAGATCGGTTGCGCGCGCTACGGGAAGAGAAGCAGCTCTCTCAGGGAGATATCGAGAAGCGGACTGGCCTGCTTCGCTGTTATATCTCCCGGGTTGAGAATGGCCATACGGTCCCGGCCATCGAAACGCTGGAAAAAATGGCCCGTGCGCTGGAAGTTCCCATGTACCAGCTTTTCTACGACGGGGAGAAGCCACCCGAGCTGCCGAATCTTCCAAAACGGAAGTCGTCTGACGACATCGCCTGGGGCAGTTCGGGGAAGGATGGCCGCTATCTGAGTAAGCTGCGGCGTTTGTTAGCCAAGACGGAGGAAGGAAACCGGAAGCTGATTTTGTACATGGCCCAGAAAATGGCCGGAACCAAGCCTCGTCGAAGAGAGGGGAGCAACTAATTAGGTGCCGTGGGGTTTGATGCGAGCAGATGGAGGCCAGCAATGAGGGTGAAGTCCTTCACATATCAGAAAAGCGTTTTCGGCACGTACTACAAACGCGGGCTGCTCAACCTGCAGAAAATGGACAACCATGTCGCCAAGATGCTCAATGACGGGTGGGAAATCTTGACCCAAACCGCGCATACCGGAGATCGCCGAATCCTTCGACCATTCGCCAAGCGAGACACGATTACAGTTTCATTCCGAAAACCATGACGGCGACGTGACGCGCACAGCGTATGAATACCTATTTTTCGGGAACTAACTAACCGTGGTGCCGTATCAACCAGTCCACAAAGCATCTGCACCTATCGCCACGAAAGTTCTCGAACCATCGTCAGAAACAATCTTCGTCAAATGATGAAGTTGTGGGAGTGAAGTATAAATCCCTATTTTCTAGGTCTGGGGCGATTTGGGAGAACTGGTCAAGGGCGGCTCCGAGGTCTTCGACCCAAAGCTACAGACGCCTCCCTTCTGCTATGGCACCCGTCGGTGTCGCCTCGTGCTGGCTGTGGATCTGATTGTAAACCTGGCGCATCAACACGTTCGCCACGACCTGCTGGAAGTCTTTGTCGTTCATGAATCGAGCAAAAATCTCCTGATTCTGGTCCATGCGATCAATGAACAGACCTTCCAGCGTTTTCTCGAAAACAAACTTGAAGTTGTCTAGAGTGTTGGCCAATGCTGCTTGTTGTAGCGCCGTATCCGCAACCGCTTCTTCACGGATTTGGCTGAAAAACAATTCGTCAGCCGGCGTGAACTCCGTTCCGAATCTTTGGTTCACCACGTCAATGAGACGTGACAGCTCAACTTTGTCATCGTGTCGAACACCGGTCCCTACCGCTGTCGGTCCGCTAACAACGCCACGTTCGCCTGGTTCGAGGACAATGGAGCCCTCGCTTATCTTTTGTAAGCGGTAGTACTTTAGTCGGACCTCGTCATCAAGTTCGAGATGCTCGCGGATTCCTTTCGGGAGTTTTGTGAGGAAGAAGCGAATGAACGTATAGAGCTTCTCGAGATCGGTATCCTGAAAGGGGATGATTTGCGAAAGGAATGAATATAGGTTGCGAAAGGTCACGAGCAGGCCCCTGAATTCATCTTGCTTGGCCGGGTCAAGCTTTATAAACCGGCTAACCGCAGGGTCAAGCGCCGCGTTTAACTGAGCGTGGTCACTCGGGGTCTGCGTGGCTTTTGGTTTGAAAAAGGTTTTGCAAAACGCCTCGACCTCTGTCTCGTAATACACTTGTTCGCCGGCCAGTTTGTGTTGCAATTCGTAGAGTTGGCTGGGTTGAGCCATCTCGTCGATGGCTGCGACTTCGTAGTAGGGCTTAAAGGCTTCAAGAATCTCTTGGCGCTCATTGACGAAGTCCAATACGAATGTGTCTTCCTTTAGAGGGTGGGTTCGATTCAGCCGCGACAGCGTTTGGACTGCCTGAACATCGGCTAAACGCTTATCCACATACATCGTGTGCAAAAGCGGTTGGTCAAAACCGGTCTGGTATTTCTCGGCGACGATTAACACCTGGTACTCGTCCGACCCGAACCGTTCGGGCAATTCCTTCTCGCGGATTCCCGCGTTCATGCCGCTCTCAGTAAAGTCGCCAATGTCCAGCAAGACTGTGCCTGAGAACGCCACAAGCGTTTTGATATCTCGATATCCCTTCTCGGCAATGTAGCGGTCGAATTCCATTTTGTAACGAACCGCGGCTTCGCGAGAGTTCGTCACAACCATTGCTTTTGCCCTGCCGCCAATCTTGTGCTTGGTGAATGTGCGGAAGTGTTCAATCATGACTTCTGTCTTTTGGGCGATATTGTATGGATGGAAGCTGACGAATCGCGCTAGGGCGCGCGCCGCCTTGCGCTTGTCGAGCTTCGGGTCGTCCTCAATGGACTTAATAAGGCGGAAATACGTCTTGTAGGTCGTGTAGTTCTTGAGCACATCGAGGATGAAGCCCTCCTCGATGGCCTGACGCATCGTGTACAAGTGAAATGGCTCGGGCTTGCCGTCTGCGCCGGGCCTGCCGAACATCGCTAAAGTCTTGTGCTTCGGAGTAGCAGTGAATGCGAAGAAACTGAGGTTCGGCTGGCGGCCGCGCCTAGCGACAGCCTTGAGAATCTCTTCCTCAAAATCGGGAAGGCCATGCTCCTCGGCCTGCTGTTTGGCCTGTTGCTGGATGGCCTCCGCGGCCAATGCGCCTTTCAGTTCTGCGGCGGCCTCACCTGACTGCGAACTGTGTGCTTCATCTACGATGACGGCATACTTGCGCGTGGGCAGGACGCCGATCTTTTCTGTCACGAAGGGGAATTTTTGAAGCGTTGTGATAATGATAGGCGTGGCGTTCTTAAGGGCTTCGGCGAGTTGCGTCGAATCCTCGTCAATCTTCTGAACCACACCAGACCTGTGCTCGAACTGGTAGATCGTATTCTGCAATTGCTGGTCGAGAACGCGCCGGTCTGTCACGACAACGACGGAATCGAAGACTCGCTCGTCACTGGCGCCGTGTAAGCTCGCGAGGCGGTGGGCCAACCAAGCAATCGAGTTGCTCTTGCCGCTTCCAGCCGAATGCATGACCAAGTAGTTGTGCCCTGGTCCTTCGGACTTAGCAGCGGCTTCGATCTTTCGGACTGCATCGAGCTGATGGTAGCGGGGGAAAATGAGGTTCTCCCGCCGAACGAGCTTTCCGCCGATCTCGCGCTCGTCAATTTCCAGATGGATGAATCGGTGCAGAATGTCGAGGAAACTATCCCGCTGCAAAACCTCCTCCCATAGGTAGGCAGTCTTGTAGCCTCCTGGACTCTCAGGATTGCCCGCGCCGCCATGATCGCCTTTGTTGAACGGCAAGAAGTGCGTACTTTTCCCGGCAAGGCGAGTTGTCATGTAAGCCTCGTCGGGGTCAACCGCAAAGTGTACCAGCGTGCGCTTCTTGAACTGGAATATGAGGTCATTGGGATCGCGGTCGTCACGGTACTGGAATTTCGCATTCTCGACCGTTTGGCCGGTCATGGGATTCTTGAGCTCGGCTGTCGCGACGGGAATCCCGTTCAGCCCGAGGACCACGTCCAGCGACTTGCTGCTGGTGGCTTTATAGAGTAGTTGGCGGGTGACCGTCAGGTGGTTTGCTGCGTAGAGTTTTTGCGTCTCTGGATTCATTCCATGAGAGGGAGCAAAGTACGCCACGCGGATGGTCTTTCCGTAGCTCTTGAAACCATGACGCAGAACGTCAAGGCTGCCACGGGAATCCATCGCTTTGCAGAGGTCATCCAGGATGACAGATTCCGTAGCTGTTCCGTGGAGCTTGACGAGTGAATCCCAGGTTTCCTTTTGCGTCCTCTGGATAAAAGGAAACAGTTGGGTTGTATCAACGGCATGTTCCTGGTCGAAGTACGCCTGCCCAGTTTTGATGTAGCCGCCGCGCGTTATCAGATGATGCTCAACAGCCGTTTCGAACGCCTTTTCGCGGTGATCTACGGGCATGACGGTACTCCTTGTGCCCTGTAATTGCGAACGTCAATCTGTCCGGTTACGGCGGCGGAGATGAGGGCGGAGCGGTATTCAAGCAACTTGCTGATTGCCTCCTCTGTTTTCGCAATGAGGGCGCTGTTTTTCGATACTTCAAGGTCAAGGAAATCTGCAATCCTTCTTTGCTCATCAAAGCTCGGGAATGGCAACTTTACTTGGCGAAAGTTGTTGTAGTTGAGGTCCTGTCCGTCTCTGATGAACATTGCGGTCGCCTGAAGGCCCTGAATATAGGCACTCGATTTGAATAGATAGGAAAAAAAGCCAACGTGCGCTCTGTCATCAGCAATAAGGGCGACATATGAGGAACGGACGCATCCCCGTGCTTTCACTCGTTCGATGCCACCTTGAAAGCTGCGCATACTGATGACAAAGTTGTCGACCTCGACATGCTTTCGCTGCTCAAGATTCTTTTCTGCGTGCGTAACCTGACGGCCTTCCAAACGCTCAAACTGCGCCAGCGGAATGACGCCGTATTTTTGCGTTGCTGACAGATGCTCATCTTCTTCGTGTGCCCTTTGTTTGCTTTCGACAAAGAATCGATTACTCGGGACGATGCGCCATTGCGTGGGAATCTCTCTCAACCATTCCTCCCTCGAATCCTTCATTTGCACGTTCGGATCAAGTCCCTTTGTTACGGTATGCGTGATGAGTGCTTGCCTCTCTTCGTTCAGCAGTTCGATGAAGCGGGTCCTCTTCGCGATAAGAGCATCTATCGCCGCTGTCTCACTGTCCAGGAAGTCCGCGATCGTGCGCTGCTCATCGAGCGATGGAATCAACGCCGGAAGATTCCCAATGAACTCCCAGTTCGCTCTCGGCATCTTGCTTCCGTATGTTGAGGCATCCACCGCAGCGATGAACTCGTTCATCAGTAGGAAGTAGTTCAGGTATCGAGAGTCGAGCAGGGTTGGGCGTAGGACAAGCAGTTCGCCGGAGCAGATCCCGTCTTTTTCTGCGCGATATACCTTGGCCAGATAGGGGCGGAGTTTGCCAAACAGAACGTCGTTCGGCCCGAACCGGGTGGAGAGTCCATCCGCACTTCCACGCTCCATCGCCTCAACCAGACGACCGGTCCACGGCTGTAAATGTTCCAAGCCGATATAACGTAGGTCAGATGCTCCTGGGTCTATCTTTTCGCTGATCAGTCTGACGGCATACTTCAGACGCTTGACCGTCCAGCCCTCCGGCTTTCGCTTGGTCCATGACACCAGACCGTTGTGCCCCGCCTCGTTCATCCCGCCACCTCAGCCAGCAGCTTCAGGATGTCAGCTTCGATCGTCTTGATGTCTGCCTTGATCTCCTCTAGCGGGCGCGGTGGCGTGTACTTGTAGAAGTGCCGGTTGAATGGAATCTCGTATCCGACCTTGGTCTTTGAGTCGTCAATCCACGCATCGGACACGTGCGGCTTCACCTCACGCTCGAAATAGGCATGAATGTCTTCCTTGAGCGGCACGCTCTCGTAATCGCGGAGTTCCGCGTCCGGTTCGGGGTTGCCGTCTGCATCCAGGCAAATCTCCGCGGCTTCGTCCCGTTCGGACATAGTGTTCAAGATTGCCTTCTTCAGCGGCGCGGAGAGTCTCACGTCGGCCTTGCCGACTGCTTTCTCCAGTCGCTTCTCAAAATCGGGCCGGTTCAGGTCGACCTCAGGTCCGGCCATGCCTACCAGCATCTCCAGAATCTCGGTTTGGATCTTCTGTCCTTCCTCAATCTCCCGTTGTCCTTGCGTGCCTTTTTTTTCCGAGGTCGCGAGCTTCTGGAACGCAGCTTCGAGTTTGAATGCCTCAATGCGCTTCGGCGTCACCTGAAAGGAGAGCCGCAGCGGGCGCTCGACCGTGATCTGACGATAGCCGAAATCATCATTGTCGAAGACTTTGGAGCGACCGTTCTTGGCCACGTCGCCGTATAACTCGACAATCTCGGCAATGTTGTCACTCGACAGTTCGTTGCGTTTGTTCCCCAGGCTCTTGCGCATCTTCACGAAGAGATCAACGGCGTTGATGAGTTGGACTTTGCCGCGGCGCTCTTTGCGCTTGCGGTTGGTCAACACCCAGATGTAGGTCGCGATGCCGGTGTTGTAGAACATCTCGGTCGGCAAGGCGATGATGGCCTCCAGCCAGTCGCTTTCAATCAGCCAGCGGCGAATCTCGCTCTCGCCGGCACCGGCGTCACCAGTGAACAGCGGTGAGCCGTTAAACACAATTGCGAGGCGCGTCGCTCCTGGCTTCATCTTCGAAATCATGTGTTGAAGAAACAGAAAAGAGCCGTCGTTAATGCGGGGCAGGCCCGCTCCGAATCGCCCCTCGAAGCCCTTTTGCTCGTGTTCGCGCTCAATGAAGTCCGCTTGCGGCTTCCACTCAACTCCGAATGGCGGATTCGCAAGCATATAGTCGAACTTCACCCCAGGCAGGCCGTCCTTTGTGAAGCTGTCACCAAACTTGATGTTTTCCGGGTTCTGGCCCTTGATCATCATGTCCGAACAACATATGGCGAAAGCCTCGTTGTTGTAGTCCTGTCCGAAAACCTCCAATCGAGCTTGCGGGTTCAGCTCGCGCAGATATTCCTCCGCAACCGAGAGCATTCCGCCCGTTCCGCACGCGGGATCGTAGAGCGTGCGGACGATGCCGGGCTTGCGCAGCACATCGCTATCCGGCTCGAATAGCAGATTGACCATCAGCCGGATAACTTCGCGCGGCGTGAAGTGGTCGCCGGCCGTTTCGTTCGAGGCCTCATTGAATCGCCGAATTAAGTCCTCAAAGATGAGGCCCATCTCGTGATTCGGCACCGCCTCAGGATGGAGGTCAATTTCAGCGAACTTCTTGATGACCTGATAAAGCCGGTCGGATTCGTCCAGCTTGGCGATTTCTTTTTCAAACTCGAAGAATTCGAAAATCTGCCGTGCCTTTGACGAAAAGCTCTTGATGTAGTGCGCGAGGTTCTGTGCGATCTTGTCGGGATCGCCTTTCAGCTTCTGGAAGTCCAGCTTGCTTGTGTTGTGGAATGCCTGCCTCGCAACGCGATTCAGGATGGGTTCGAAATCCTTGATGGGCCCGGTCTTCAGGGCGGCATGCTTGTCTAACACTTTTTGTTTGGTCGGCTCCAGGACACAATCGAGCCGTCGCAAGACGGTGAGCGGAAGGATCACACGCCCGTATTGGTGAGGTTTATACGGCCCGCGTAGCAGGTCGGCTACGCTCCAGATGAACGCAACCTTCTCGCTGAAGCCGCTCATGTTTGGCGCCTCACACGTCGCCCCCTCACGTCCGCAACTTGACCGCAGAAATCTAGTAGCTTATCTATAACACAGGAATGCATTTAGCCTAACTGGAGAGATTTATCAGGAGTACATACCCGCCACTAAGCGGGTGGCGCGGATGATTCATCCGCGCCGATGGCGTTGAGAATTTGAGTTGCGGTGCGCTGAACGTATTCGAGGCTCTCGCTGAGGAGCTTGGCGTCGCCGCCGTACAAGCCGATGTAGTCCTGAGCAGCGCTTCCCGTTTCTAGGCCGATTGCGCTGCAAACGACAAATGCGACGGCCTCGGCTTCGGTCTCGCGGACGCGCTTCGTCGTGCTGGTGCGGCGCTCGTCGCGGTGCATCATTTCGTGGGCGACCTCATGCGCGAGAGTCGCAAATTCCTCAGCCGTAGACTGACCGGGCAGCAAGGTGATTTTGCCGCCTTCCGACATGCCTCGTGCCGGCGCGATTTCTTCGGAGTAATCGAGCGTGATGGCCTGCTCGGCGACAAATTTCGCAAGCCGCTCGCGATAACCGCGCGGATCGCCGTTCACGGTTCCGATTTCCGGCAACGGCTGGCCGTCCGTCTGGCTGATGTCGAACACGTAAGCCGCGCGGAATCCGACTGCGACTGTGGATTCGTCCGGCTCGACTTCGGTGTTGTTCTCAGCCTTCTTCCGAATGACCGGAGCGAGAATCAGAATGCCTTGCTCGCCCTTCTTCACGAAGCGGCCCAGCTTGTGCCAAGCGTGAAAGCCTGCGACGTGCATAGCGTTCGGCTTCTGCGAGGCGATAAGCAAGATGTTGTGAAGCGAGTAGCGGTGGAAGCGCGCCATCGCCGCAAGATATTCTCGCAGTCTTCCACTGTGGCCCTCTTCGAGGGCTTGGCGAAGCTGCTCGATGGCGTTGGTTGCGATCTGTTTTGCTTGTTCGACTTTCATTTTTTCTGTCCTCCTGTTTCGGGGAGTCTGGCTCCCTTCACCCCACAGCCGAGGGAGCCAGCGACGAAACAGGGACAGGAGCGGAGAGATTGGCGCGTCCAGGTCGGAACGGGCCGCACGTCTGAGTGACACCGGGCGCTTGGGGGCGCGAAGCGTGCTAGTGAAGACCGGAGGCAGTTGATTTACACGCCGGGGATGCGGCGGTCACGAAGCGGGGAGAACGGCAAAAGAACGAAACGCAAATCGGTAGGAGGCGAACGAGAGGGAATGGATTAAATCAGTTGGAGAGAAGCAGCACAGCGGGGACACAGCAAGGCGGTCGGTGCGTCGGCAGAAGCGCAACCTCACTTGCAATCAGGCCGAGTTCACGCAGACGAGGTCGGGCTGCTTAGGTGGGCTTCGAGACGGCGAGCCGCTTCATGGAGGTCACGCTCGGCGACGATGTTGTAGCGGTCGAATACGGAACGTGTCTTGTGACCTGAGATCGCCATTGCTATTCGTTCTGGAACAGCGGCACGTACCATGTTGCGGACAGCACTGCGCCGGAGGTCGTGAAAGAGGCGCCCATGTAAACCAGCGCGGCCACAGGCAGACTTCCAGGCTCTTTGGAAATTGCCGATCGGTTTCCCATTCCTGCTGAAGACATAACCACAATCTGGGAAATGTATTTGCTGGGCGGCTCTTTGCACCTTGAGGAGCTGAACAAGTTGCTCCGTGAGCGGTATGGTTCGGCCCTGACCGTTCTTAGTTGTCCCAGGTTCGAGATGCGCGGTGCGAGCCTCAAGATCGATTTGGCACCACCGCAGCTGTAGGAGTTCGCCCTTTCGTGCTCCGGTGAAGTAACCAAACGTCAGTAGCGGCTTGAGATAGGCGGGCAGTTCGCGCAAGAGAGCCACGTACTCCTTGTGCTCGAAGAATCCCTGACGAACGTTGGATTCTTTAAGCATGGGAATGAAAGGTGCGCGGATAACTTTGGGTGGCGTCATCTTGCTCGCAAGCATGAACATCCGCTTGAGCGCCGCGAGTTCACGATTGATCGTTCCGTTGGATGCGCCTTCTTCCTGTCTTTTGCTTATGTAGGCCCGCGCCCGCTCAGTTGTGATTTCAGGTGCCGGGAAGTAGTTGAAGAACGGCGCTAAATGGAGTTCGATCCTTCGCTTGAGCCACTTGAAGGACTTTCGGTTATTGACGCGATACTCGTTTAAGAGATCCTCGGACAACTGACCAAAGTCGACACTCTGAGTTGTAGTGTTCGCGGAGTGGTCCGTTTCGGACGCTCCTTCGCGAGTTCGTAGCAAGCGCTTGGCGTCGGCGGATTTTTCTGACTTGCTGCTTTCTCGGAACGGTTTGCCGTCCTTGTAGTATTTGATCCACCAGATTCGGCCTCGCCGATAAAGCATTCCCATGGCTCACCATTTGCTTTCGGATAGAGTTTATTAGTCGGCAACCCCGCAGAACGGTTTGGATATACAATGAGGCCCCGCTTCCTTCGGGGTCGGTTATGAGCGTCTTAGAACAGAATTCTCTGCGGATCGGTCTGTTTCGATTCAGGCTTGTGCCCGAGCAGCCGCTAGAAGTGCCGGCCGTCAACAAAGGGAATATGCTTCGCGGTGGCTTCGGTCACGCTTTTCGCAAGCTCTGCTGTATTCCGCAATGTAAAGACGCGAAGTTTTGTCCGCTCGCTGCGACTTGCCCGTACAAGGCTGTCTTTGAGTCTTCTCCACCAACTGGTTCGGAGCGGCTGTCCAAGAATCAAGACATTCCACGTCCGTTTGTTTTCCGAGCGCCCGAGACAAGACAGACGAGTTTTCGGAAAGGCGAGCCATTCGAGTTTGGACTTGTTCTGATCGGACAGGCGGTCGATTACTTGCCCTATTTCGTGTTGTCGTTCCGCGAGCTTGCCAGCGAGGGGCTGGGGCTGAACCGTGCGAAGTGTACCTTGGAGCGGGTCGAGCAGATAGAATTCTCGTCAAATGGTGTTGGGTCGACCAGTCTCGAAGGGAAGCCGATTTATAGCGCTGATACGCAAGTCTTAGGAACGGCTGGAACTGTCATCGTGCATGATTATTTGAACCGCCGCCTGAGAGAATTCGACGACTCAAGAGACGGGGAATCTGTACAGCGCATAAGGATCCGCTTTCTGAGTCCGACGTTTCTTCGGGCTGACGGAGAGATCGTGCGCCGCCCGGAGTTTCATCACGTTTTCAAACGAGTCCGCGACCGGGTCAACGCCCTAAGCACGTTCTTTGGTGACGGCCCGGTCGACTCGGATTTTCGAGGCCTTGGCGAGCGAGCTGAAAAAATCCGCAGCGTCTCTGCGGAGGTTGAGTGGATCGAGCGTTTCCGCACATCCTCAAAAACGCATCAGCGTCACGAGCTCTCCGGTTTCCTAGGCCAAGCGGCTTACGAAGGCGACTTGCGGGAGTTTTTGCCTTGGCTGGCTTTAGGCGAACTTATTCATGTTGGAAAACATACGGCTTGGGGTTGTGGGAATATCGCAGTGGACCGAAACGGTTGAACTTCAGTTTCGATCTCGAAACCGGGCATCTTTGAAGGAAAGCTAAATCAGTGTCGCTTGATTCAATTCGGGGTGAGTACTTCTGGACGGGGCATGCGCTTGTTGATATGGGGATCGCATCTCTGATGGCTTTTAGCCATCGGGAAAAACCTAACGAGCTCACTTCAGGCGACCTTGAAAAGTTCGCTCAGTATTCTGAGGACGCGTATTTCTCGCCAGAGCTTGCGTCGTATTCAACCGTTCTCTTCACGAGTAATTTCATTAATCCTAGCTTTACAGCGGAGAAAAAGAAAGAATTTGTTCAGAAAGTCCTCAGAATTCAGAAAGCAACCCCCGATCCCACTCTCCCTAATTGTGCCTACTGTGGTCGGGCCTCGGTGCGACGAGCTCATCGGGATCTTGTGCCGATGCTAACGGGTCGGGAAGCCATTAACTTCTTTCCCGGTGGGGCACCAGGCCTTGCCCTATGCGGCCACTGCATCCTCGCGCTTCAAGCGCTGAGTGTTGGTGCCCCAATGTGCAGTGGACGAGCACTGATTGTTTCCGCCGATGATCCTGAACTGATATTGGTGCTTGTCAAGACGTGGCAGCCCGAAATTCGCAAGCGCGTTCAACTCTCAATACAAACCGGGCAAAAGCTGGCACCGTTGACGCGGCCTCTAACTCGGACCGTTGAAGCGCTTAGTGACATTGATCTGGAACGCGGAGGCGTCTCCTCAAGCTCCTCGATTTCGGTGTTGCATCTTTCTAATAGCGGGCAGGGTCCCCAAGTAGATATCTACCATTTGCCGTCAGTGGTCGTTCGGTTCGTCCAGCGGGCAAAGGCGGCACGATATTCGGGCGTATGGAAAGAATTGGTGCGCCGAGCTTGGGAGGTAATCCCGAAACGCAAGGGTGAGAAATCTGCGGAAGGGGAACGGGAGCCGGCTCGGAATTATTTGTATGAAGATCTCTTCGAACTTCCCGGCCGATCTGCCGAGTTTGTGCGGACGTATTTCCTAGGGAGAGCAAAACAATACGCCGCTGGCCCCGGAGACCCCCGCCACAATTACAAGGGCTGGAAGGATTATGTTCCCGGACTTTGGGATTTCACGTGTCTATTTCTAAGGGAGGTAATGGAGATGGATGTCGGACGCGTTGACGCAATCAGGAAACTCGGCGATGCGCTCGCCGACGAAATTGGGGTTGAGAACGATCGTCGGCTCTGGGCAAACATTTACCGAGCGACAGCGTATTGGCAGGCGCGTAAGGCACTGATTCAGGCAAGCCAACGCCGACTCCGACGTGGGTTGGCACCGGTTCTTTCTTTGGATGAGTTTTTGGGGGTTTTCGAGGAGGGGGAAGAACTGCCCCGTGTCGATTGGAGGTTTGCATGGGATTTGGTGCTTATACGCGTAATCGAAAGACTGTATGAGGCAAAGTGGTTTGAGAAGAACAAGGACATCCTTGGAGAAGAAGTGGAACCGCAGATGGAGGAGGCATAGAGATGGCGTTTCTGACCGGTGTGATGTTGATTGATGCTCCTGCCTCGGCGTTGAACAACGCCGGTGCCGATGAAGGTGCGAGAACAGAGAATGCGATTGCCGTCAAATTCATTCGGTCACGGCAAGGTGCGTTTCCTTACGTATCCGCACAAGCTTTTCGCTATTGGTTGCGTAACACGTTGGAACAGGCACAAGACGCGAAATGGAAAGCAGCGCCCGTGTTCCGGGAAGCAAAGATTGCATATACGGATGCTAACCCGATTGAATATTGGGACGACGACCTGTTCGGATATATGCGAGCTCCCTCGAAGAAAGCTGGGGCGGCAGAAAAGCGGAGGGAGGATGCTTCTCGCGCAACGGAAACGCCAACCAGCACAGAAATAACCCGCGTTTCATCGTTTCGAGTGAGTACGCTGGTTTCCCTCGCTCCTGTGTCAATTTCTTCCGACTTTGGGACGATGACACGCCATGAGGGCGATCCAGTTCCGCACGAGCATCAATTCTACCGCGCAGTCTTAAAAGGGTTGGTTTCGTTGAATCTTCATGCTGCTGGAACATTCAGTTATTTGAATCGCACGGGCTATCGTAACCTTGACGACAATCGCGTTGAGATCGCCAAGAAGAACAAACTGGAACACCTCGACGGAAATGAGAAGTCCTATCGTCTGCCATGGGAGCAGCGAACGGAGAGGGTTGCCGCGCTGGTGCGGGCGCTTGGGGTTGTTTATGGCGGCGCGAAGTTGGCTTTGCATTACACCGACGTTACTCCGGTAGTTTTTATTGGAATGATTACAAACGGCGGAAACAATCCGCTTCAATATCTAATCGGGCCAAATGAAAAGGGTGAGCCGCATGTGAGGAGCGATGCCGTGCGGCAGAGTCTCACCGTCTGGCGGGACCAAATCCTATCGAAGTTGTATGTCGGCTGGGTACAGGGATTCTGCGATGTGGAGCGTGCCAGTCTCCAGAGCGAACTCGAAAAATTCAATAAAGAAAGAAAACAATCGGAAGGTGTCGACTTTGTGTTCGGCCATCCGCGGGAAATCCTTGCGCAGTTAGCATCGGACCTTTGCGATCGGAGCAACAGCACTTGGCTGAAGTGAGGACTATGTGAAGACGGTCCGTATAGAAATGGAGGGTACAATAACTTCTTTCCGCTACCCTCACCTCCACGTTGGTCGACAGCCGAGTTATCCGATGCCGCCTCCAGCCACGGTCTACGGGCACGTCTGCAGCGCTTTGGGCGAGTGGATGCCCGCCGATTCTATGAGATTTGCGTACACCTTCAGCCATGAGGGTACGGCGGATGACCTCGAACTGCTTCACATGTCAGCTGTTGGCAGCGGACGATTAGACAAAGATTGGGGCCATACCAGAAACATCGAAGTCCAGACGAATGTTCTTCCGAGGGAAATTCTGCTTCATCCGAAGCTGAGCCTTTACTTGGATGTAGGTGATGAGGCCGAGCATTGGGCAGACGTATTCCGGTCCCCTCGATATCCGGTTCTGCTGGGCCGGTCGCAGGATTTGGCCGCGTATCGCAGCGTAGATGTCATCGAATTGCATCAATTAGAGTTTGGCTACTTTGAGGACACCCTCCTTCCTTGGGCAATGCGTGATCGGATTCCCCAAGGCACAACTTTCCAGATGCCGAAATTCATCGATCCTCGGGCCCGCCACACTGTGAGTTGGGATAGATATGTCGTACTTGAGCATCGTCTTTGGTGGCCCAGCAAAGAAGTCGAACCTCCCAAAGGAGCAAGGTCGGGTTTGACTCACGAAGGGGACGGTCCAGTGTGGGTCGATCCTCAGTCTCCTGCCTGGGGCAGAGGCCACCGCATTGTGGTGTGGCACTCGTGGATCTAGTCGATGGAACACGAACAAAAACTGCGCTCAATCTGGGCGAAGAGTGCGCCGCAAGGGGTTGACGGCGAGACCTTAACCGAGCACACCTATCGTGTCGTTGCTGCTCTAACACAACTCGCCGAACGATATCCGGTACTCCCAGAGCGAGTTGGGGAGCCAGACTTATGGCACCGAGCCTTTTGGTCATGTTGGTTCCATGACTTAGGCAAGGTCGCGCGAGGGTTTCAAGCGTCTCTTCGGGGAGGGGAGCGCTGGCGACATCGACATGAAGTTCTGTCTCTTGCGTTCTTGGGTTGTTTCTGCCGGAAAGACTGTAAGGACTTCGCATGGATTGCTGCGGGAGTGGGCTCCCATCACAAAGATGCCTCCTTGATACTCGAAGAGATGTACAACCCTCGATTGGACCCTAAGGATTGGGGATGCGACCAACTGGCCAATGAAATAGAAGAAAGGCCGTGGTTCGCACTACAAGATTGGACGATAGCAGCGGCTCCTCAGAAGATTAGCGAATTGGGACTGGGAAGTTTCGGAGTTCATAACCTCTGTCGTTCTGGGGGGACTCGTGAGCTGGAAGACAAGATTCCAGAATTCATCACTTCGGGGTTGAGCTCCTATTTCGGATTCCGGAGAGAGCTGAAACACCTCTCTGCCGAGCATCCTCGGAATCAAGCGGCTATCGCTCTGAGGGGCGTGGTTGTTCAAGCAGATCATTTGGCTTCGGCCCATGCACCGGATTTGGACGATCCGTCGCTTCCTGGCCGGGAACAGGTACTTTCGGCCTTAGGTTTGGAGGAGGGTAGACTGTTCTCCCACCAAAGGCACGTTGGACGTGTTATAGGGTCAGTTGTTTTTTCTGCACCAACGGGGAGCGGAAAAACAGAAGCCGCACTTTTGTGGGCCCGAAAACAACAAGAGAATGATCCAACACCACGCACTCTAGTTTTTGTTTTGCCATACCAGGCCAGTCTTAACGCGATGTGGGAACGTCTGCAAGGCCTCTTGCACATGGACGTTGCACTGTTACACGGAAAGAGCCTGCAAGCTCTCTATAGGTTCTTGATGGACCCAAGCTACGACCGACAAGACGCAGCGAGATTGGCGCGTGAGCAAAACAACTTCGGTCGGCTGAACAAGCCAGCAATTCGCGTTTCGACTCCATACCAACTCCTTAAGGCTGCTTTTCGATTGAAAGGTTACGAATCGGTGTGGACATCGCTCGCGGATTCGATGGTTGTCCTCGATGAGATTCACGCCTACGAACCGCGCCGCCTCGGACTTCTTTTGGAGTTTCTGTCTGAACTCGTGATCAGGTGGAATGTGCGTGTTTGTGCGATGACGGCTACCATGCCTTCATGGCTAAGGAGGAGTCTGTCAGGAATGCTTTCTGTTGATGAGATTCCGCCTGACCTGGAGCTTTTCCGGCAATTCGCACGCCACAGGATAGAAATTGTCGAAGGCAATCTTCTTAGTCCGCAGGCGTGGGAGCTTGCCATTAAGGAATACTCTGCGGGGCGGTCCGTCTTACTGGCGGCTAACACTGTCGGCACAGCGCAACGGATGTACAGTGCGTTGCGCTCGAAGCTGCCGGACGGCCATTGCGTTCTGATTCATAGCAGGTTCGGCGTCGGCGACCGTTTAGACAAAGAGCGAACTCTCATGGAGCGCCTCGGCAAGGGCAATACACTTTCTGGCCCGATGCTGGTGGTCGCCACGCAAGTGGTTGAAGTCAGTCTAAATCTGGACTTCGACACTATTATCAGCGAACCCGCTCCTCTAGAGGCTTTAGTTCAGCGTTTTGGCCGTGTGAATCGCGGCCGGTCCAAAGGCGTTGTTCCAGTTCGAATCCTTACGGAGTCGTTGAACGACAAGAAAATTTACAATGCCGAACTTGTGGCGCGAAGTTTGTCGATATTACGCGAGCACTCAGGACAAATTCTTGACGAGCAGAGAGTAAGTGAGTGGCTGGATAAGGTATATGCAGGTGAGTTTGAATGTACTTGGTTAAAGGAAATCGAGAGGAACCGCCAAGAGTTCCGGGAAACGTGCCTCGCATCACTCCGGGCGTTTGACGCCGACGATAGATTAGAAGAGGAATTTGACAAGCTCTTCCAGGGAACCGAGGTACTGCCGCTCTGCAAGCTTGACGAGTACCGACGATTACGAGACGAATCGATTCTGGAAGCTGGGCAGTTTCTCGTTCCGATCTCATGGGATCAGGTTCACCGGAATACGGGCCGGTTTGTTTGGGACGACAGCTTGAAGGTAAGAACTGCCGATTTTCCTTACGACTCGGAGTACGGGCTGCGTCTGGCCGAGTAGAATCGCCCTCGCGGGGTGAGGCTTTTGAAAAGTGCCTGTGTATTTTCCTGTAAATTTGAAGTTGGATAAGCGAAACTTCCTCTATCCATCGGCACGGACCCTTTGCGGCCTGAGTTGCCAATATGAGTACCCAGTCTCTCTACTCTCAAAGGGCTCTGCGACCTGAAGAATGGGTCGGCCAATGGAACCTGTTCACAGGCGAGCTGGAGCCAATACCCTCTCAGAATGGTGATGCCCCAGAATCGGGTTGGTTGTTCGACCCTGAATGGGGCATGGTCTTGCCCAAAAACCCCGCAGGACAGGAAGTTGTTGTCGACGAAGGGGTTTCGATTGCCTTCCCCGATGGACGCTCAGAAATCCCGAAAGAGCGCCTGGTCTTTGGCGTGTTGCCCAAGCGCGCAAAAGAGCTACCGATGGTTGCCAAAGCAGCCGATTCGGCACAACTGATTCTGTCAGGCTTCGGAATCTTTCTAAGCAAGAAAAGCGAACGGCTGCTCGTCAAGTTGAGCGGCAAGGTGGTGTACGAATTCCCGTTCTTCCGTATAAGCGAAGTGATTGTTGCCTCTCGTGGCGTCTCGCTTTCGTCGGAGCTGATCAAAGACTTCTGTGAGCGCGGCATTCGCGTTAGCTTCGTAGAAGCGTCGGGTCGTCCCTACGCCATGATTTCCTCGCCAGTTCTGACTGCCACGGTCGAGTCGCGCCGCGAGCAATTGCTTGCCTATAACGATTCGCGAGGTCTGGAGTTTGCTCGCCTAGTGGTGCGCGGCAAGATCCGTAACCAGCGGCACGTCTTGCTGTATTTCGGGAAGTATCTGAAGCAGTCGGATGCCGCGCGCTTTGAATCTATTTCCGAAATAGCAAAGAAGCTCCGCGCACTCGAACTGCAAGCCAGAAAAATTGATGGCGCTTCGGTCGAAGAAAGACGCCAAGAACTGATGGGGTTGGAAGGCGTCGCCGGGCGACTCTACTGGGATGGCACGAGAACCATTGTGGAAAGCAAAGTAGAGTTTATGGGCCGTGTCCATCGTGGGGCCACGGATATTGTGAATGCGCTTCTGAATTATGGCTACGGAATTCTTTACGCTCACGTCTGGGGTGCGGTGGTCAATGCCGGCCTCGAACCCTTTGCGGGCTTTTTGCATGTGGATCGCCCCGGCAAGCCGTCGTTGGTTTTGGACTTGGTGGAGGAATTTCGTCAGCCCGTCGTAGACCGCACCATCATTGCATTCATCAACCTGGGCCAGTCGATGAAAATGGAGAACGGCCTCTTGGACCAGGAAACGCGAAGGGCGATTGCTGAAAAAATTCTCGAGCGGCTGGGGAGTACAGAATCCTTTCGAGGGCAGCAGTATCAGATTCGGTCAATCATTCAGATGCAGGCGCGCTCTTTGGTCAGCTTCCTTCGGAATAAGAGCAAGTACAAGCCTTTCAGCTTTCGCTGGTGATTAAAAGCTGCGGATACCAAGCGGCGAATCTCGTGGAACTTCATACGCTCGTCATTTACGACGTCGAAGATGATCGCGCCCGGACGCGGGTAGCAGAAGCTTGCAAGGACTTTGGATTAGAACGAATTCAGTACAGTTGCTTCCGGGGAAAACTGTCGCAGAACAAACGCGAAGAGCTGTACGAGCGAATGCGAAAAATTCAACGAGAATGGGAAATTCGCTGGAAGAAAGACTTCCCGGAGTCGCAGGTTCAACAAAACGACTTCCCGGTTCCTCCTGATGAGAAAGCGTCAGGTAAATGGGAACCAGCATTCAAGATTCTCATTCAACCTCTCTGTGAGAAAGATGTGAACGGCGCAACTTATGCCTATCTTTATGTTGATGTGCCAAGATTGGTTGAGCGCGAGTCCGGGCAATCGAGTCCGACTTTCAAAACGGGCGCAGAAAGATGATTGAGCTCCAACACTTATCGACCGAAACGAACTTGATACCGCTTCGAGTTAATGACCTGAAGCAGTTTCAGTACTGCCCGCGCATCGTGTTCTACAACACGGTCATGCCCGTTGAGCGGAAGAGCACGGTCAAAATGCAACGCGGCAAAGAGGAGGAATTCAAGCTGGATGCCCTCGAAAAGCGGCGGACTCTAGCCCGGTATCAGCTTGGGGCTGGGGAACGCCGCTTTCACGTGGGGATAGAATCTTCAAAGCTCGGGCTGAGTGGCAAGCTCGACCTCCTAATTGTTTCGCCCCAGGGTTATTTCCCCGTAGATTTCAAGTACACTCGCGGGCGGCCTCACCGCAATCATGTGTTTCAACTCGCGGGTTATGCGATCCTTGTCGAGGAGGAGTTTCAGACTCAAGTTGAAACGGCGTTCATTTACCTAGCTCCCGTGCAGACAGTCATCGCAATTCGCATAAGTCCGCAGTTGAAGGAGCGAACGCTTAATCTCCTAGCCGAGATTCGAAACATGATCCAGGAAGGGATACTGCCTCCTGCGACAGAAGTCCGAAGTCGATGCACCGAGTGCGAGTTCCGAAACTACTGTGGGGATGTCTTTTAGTGATGGGAATGGCGCATTTCTCCTTTGGTTTTTCGCAAACCTCCCGGGTTTTCGGGCAAGTGCGGCCCTTTCGTAGAAATCTCGTGCGTTTGGGTTATAATCCCTTGACAGCACAGGGGTTAGCGAGCGGTTCCAGAGACTTCCCCAATGAAGAGGGGACTGAAAGTTTAATCGGAAGCGGTGGTAATGCTTACGCTTTCCGAGTTCCAGAGACTTCCCCAATGAAGAGGGGACTGAAAGGTAACGAGAAATGATTCAGGAGAAATTGACTTAGAGTTCCAGAGACTTCCCCAATGAAGAGGGGACTGAAAGATGAACTGGATTATAGTTCTTCTAATGTTGTTAATTGTTCCAGAGACTTCCCCAATGAAGAGGGGACTGAAAGGCGGGCCGGCCTTCGCTGCCTGCTTCTTCGCGAGCTGCGGTTCCAGAGACTTCCCCAATGAAGAGGGGACTGAAAGAACGATTGTCGGCTTGCGGTCTTCGATTGCTCGAAGTTCCAGAGACTTCCCCAATGAAGAGGGGACTGAAAGTCGCACGCGGCATGTAGTTCTGCGCCGCCTTTAGGTCAGTTCCAGAGACTTCCCCAATGAAGAGGGGACTGAAAGTTCGCTTCTTGAATGCCGAGGGCGTTTGCCTGATGAGTTCCAGAGACTTCCCCAATGAAGAGGGGACTGAAAGTTTTTTTGCCATCCCTCCCGACGTCGCGGATTCGTTGTTCCAGAGACTTCCCCAATGAAGAGGGGACTGAAAGGTTGTCGAAACGGCGGTCATAATATGCCCGGGTCGCCGTTCCAGAGACTTCCCCAATGAAGAGGGGACTGAAAGAGAATCTGCGCGTGATGGCGGACAACGCCCGCATGTGTTCCAGAGACTTCCCCAATGAAGAGGGGACTGAAAGTTTGAACCGCTGATTTTTTCCCAGGAGCGCGCGCCGTTCCAGAGACTTCCCCAATGAAGAGGGGACTGAAAGCGGCCAGCGCCAGCAGCCACCAGACATGCACCGCAGTTCCAGAGACTTCCCCAATGAAGAGGGGACTGAAAGTTCAGCACGTGGCCACGACACCGAGCGGCTGGCATGGTTCCAGAGACTTCCCCAATGAAGAGGGGACTGAAAGATCGAAGCCCAGCGCCCGCGCCGATAGCAGCAGGTGTTCCAGAGACTTCCCCAATGAAGAGGGGACTGAAAGTTACCGAACTCATGCTGCCGCCTTTCTGCGTGCATATGTTCCAGAGACTTCCCCAATGAAGAGGGGACTGAAAGGATGTCGGCTGCAGCTGAAGGAGAAGCAAGTGACGCGTTCCAGAGACTTCCCCAATGAAGAGGGGACTGAAAGCGGGAGGATGCGCTGTGGCCTCGCAGGAAGGCGCTGGTTCCAGAGACTTCCCCAATGAAGAGGGGACTGAAAGGAAGAAGTTGCCACCTCGAAATACGCGAACTGCGTGTTGTTCCAGAGACTTCCCCAATGAAGAGGGGACTGAAAGATGTAACGTTCACTCTTTTGGCGATCTATACACTTGTTCCAGAGACTTCCCCAATGAAGAGGGGACTGAAAGCGTCCAGGAGTCCGACGACATCACCAACGCGAATTTCGTTCCAGAGACTTCCCCAATGAAGAGGGGACTGAAAGTCTCTCACGTAACGTCGCTATTCGCGTGATCGCCTTGTTCCAGAGACTTCCCCAATGAAGAGGGGACTGAAAGGCCCGAGCGATTGTTGCGTCGCAAACAGGAAGTTTGTGTTCCAGAGACTTCCCCAATGAAGAGGGGACTGAAAGTGTATTGCGTCTGCACCGCGCCCAGGATCCTGTTGGTTCCAGAGACTTCCCCAATGAAGAGGGGACTGAAAGTTCGGCTGGAAGCACGCGGGTTTATACGCGAGAAGAGTTCCAGAGACTTCCCCAATGAAGAGGGGACTGAAAGTTGCGCGGCTTCTTCGAAAACAGCATCGCCACTTTAGTTCCAGAGACTTCCCCAATGAAGAGGGGACTGAAAGCTAGCCCCTGGCTCAGTCGGAGAACTCCTAGCATGCAGTTCCAGAGACTTCCCCAATGAAGAGGGGACTGAAAGGCAGTTGTATCTCCAGCAGAACATGGTGCTTATCCTGTTCCAGAGACTTCCCCAATGAAGAGGGGACTGAAAGGTACTAGGCCGGAGTCTAATGGTACACACTTTGGTAGTTCCAGAGACTTCCCCAATGAAGAGGGGACTGAAAGAACGTCTGTTGACGTTTGAAACGTTCAGACTTTCAGAGGTTCCAGAGACTTCCCCAATGAAGAGGGGACTGAAAGGGAAATCCACAGTGCTACAGGCTATACGCTTCCACCAAGTTCCAGAGACTTCCCCAATGAAGAGGGGACTGAAAGACGTTCTACTGCAATGGCTGCGGTGACGTGCACGTTGTTCCAGAGACTTCCCCAATGAAGAGGGGACTGAAAGTTTCAAATTGAGAGTGCTCACCGCGCAAGACGTCGCGTTCCAGAGACTTCCCCAATGAAGAGGGGACTGAAAGACAAAGCACAGATGGAAGCGGCTTTCGCGATGTTCCGGTTCCAGAGACTTCCCCAATGAAGAGGGGACTGAAAGAGTATCTGCACCGCGGCGGACCGGCGCTACATCGAGGTTCCAGAGACTTCCCCAATGAAGAGGGGACTGAAAGTTTGATTTCGCTGGAGCTGGGCGGCGCGGACGACGTGAAGTTCCAGAGACTTCCCCAATGAAGAGGGGACTGAAAGAAGAGATACCGTCACGGGTGCGCTACCGACCGCCGTTGTTCCAGAGACTTCCCCAATGAAGAGGGGACTGAAAGGATAGTAGTTCCCATTGTCGTCCACAGCCGTAAGGAGGTTCCAGAGACTTCCCCAATGAAGAGGGGACTGAAAGTCTTTAGGGTTTGCTTGGGGGTGTCCCCACCGAGGCGTTCCAGAGACTTCCCCAATGAAGAGGGGACTGAAAGGACCTTGTTGCGCTCGTTCCAGATATTCGGGTTCTGTTCCAGAGACTTCCCCAATGAAGAGGGGACTGAAAGCCGTGCTCGTCGAGATGGAGCGGAAAGGCTTAATCAGTTCCAGAGACTTCCCCAATGAAGAGGGGACTGAAAGTTCACTAGGGGAGGGCGGGAGAGCCAATGTTGATGCGTTCCAGAGACTTCCCCAATGAAGAGGGGACTGAAAGTTCACTAGGGGAGGGCGGGAGAGCCAATGTTGATGCGTTCCAGAGACTTCCCCAATGAAGAGGGGACTGAAAGATTTATTTCAAACGCGGAAGGCCAAGGCCCGCCGGGTTCCAGAGACTTCCCCAATGAAGAGGGGACTGAAAGGAAATTCGTTTCCCCGCCCGGATCGGCGGGATTGTTGTTCCAGAGACTTCCCCAATGAAGAGGGGACTGAAAGCATTTGCACTGCACGGTGTAGCTGGCTCTCATGGCTGTTCCAGAGACTTCCCCAATGAAGAGGGGACTGAAAGTCCAAGCTACATCCTGGACGAAATCCCGCTATCTCAAAGCAAACTCGACGATTGCATTTTTCTTGGCCCGACATCTTGTGCGCAGAGTGTGACCAGTTTTTTCGGAGCGGCGCCGCGGGTATTAGGTTTGGCTCGAAGCTCTGCTGCGGCCCTTCGTGTTCGCGATCTGGGAACTTGGGAGAAAACGCCGGAATTGGGTCTTAAAAAGGAGCCAGTTGGAGGTAAGGGTTAGGCGGAGACTTCTTCTAGGGTATTCCCAGATGAGGTCGCAAGCTTTGTGCCCATAGTGTGCCTGTTTTGGCAGAGAGTGGGTTGTTTCAGTGTGGAGGCGACGCTTAGGCGGTGGCAATGACGCGGAGCTGGCCGTGCTTGCTTGATCTGGATGTGGGTTTCACAACGATGTCAATATCGCGGCCAAGCAACGTCAAGAATTGCATGAGCCGTTCAGTGGAAAAACCGGAAAGCTGGCCCCGTAGCAAGCGGGAGACTTTAGGCTGATCTATCTTGAGAATGCGGGCTGCGCGGGCTTGGGTGAGTCGCTGACCGCGGATCGCGGTGCCTATCCGAAAAGCAAGATGGGCCTTTGCCAATCGTTCTTCTGGATTCGGAAGGCCGATATCAGCAAATACATTGCCGGAGCTTTCCTCGACGGCGATTCCTTTGGTCATCGTCCGCTTGTTCCTTTTTGACCTTCCAACCATCTGGCGTGCTCTTCCTCCGCCCGTCTTAGGCGGGTCTTGATTAGATCAATCTCCGATTTGGGCGTTTTGATCCCGCTCTTCGACTTCTTTTGAAATACATGCAAAGCGTATATCCGGCCGGTCAGCCGCACGGTGTAGACGGCTCGATATGCGTCCCCGGCGTGGTTCTCCACAATCTCCAAAATTCCAGCGTCTCCGAAGCCGCGAAGCGGTTTGGCGTCGGGGTGCTTATCGCCGCGTTGCGCCAGGTAGAGTGCATAGCCAATCGCGTCCTTGACCTCCTCGGGAAAACGAGAGAGGTCTGCTCTCGTGCTTCGGATCCAGATGACCGGCTTGATACCAGCAAATGCAGTCTTTTCCATAGTATGCCTAAACGAGCATAATAGGCAACAAAGATCTTTACGGCAGAGACTGAATTCGGTACGAGTTTCGATATTGGTAAGAGTGAGACTTCAGGAGAAAGAATCCTTCTATCGCCTCGCGTCGAGACTAGTTCCCTGCTTTCCTCTCGCGCCGGGATATTGAAAACCTCAATTTGTGTACAACTTGTGTACAAGAAGGCGGGTTTGAAGGGCCTGAAATTGGGCCTAAGCAACGCAGAATCAACAACAGACTCATGAGCTACAGGCCCGTCTTCAGCGTAGAAACTTAGTTTAGCACGGCGCTGTCTACAAACAACATGCGCCACCTTTCTTTGTTCGCGCCAAATTCTCAGTGCCTCGATGACGGATTCTTCAGCTCCCTGCCTCCCTTACTTCCTTTGCTTCCTCAGCTCATCTCTATTGGACAAACCCGACATTCGGCATCGGCCCGCCCTCAGGAGCCTCCTTAATTGCGCCGAATTGCGCTTCATACCGGCTTAGGTTCTCCCCGAGCGCCCGCCAGATCCTCTTGGCGTGTCCTGGGCTGACAATCGAGCTGCTCAGGAGCTTCCCCTGCGTCCCATTGGGGAAAACGTAAATGAAATTCAGCGTGAACTCTTCCAGATTATGGTGAATCATCACCAGGTTGCTGTACTGCCCTTGCAACTCTTTCTCGTCCGCCTTGATTTGCACTTGTCCTTGCGCTGGCTGCTGTTGGTCCATCTCATTTCGCTCCCGGAATGCTTTCTCAAGTTATCACAAGCCCCTCATCGCTGCTTGGCTCCTTGCGTCTTGCTCCTGTTTTCTTCTATGCCCAGAAAACCAGCACGGTCCTATTGACAGTCGACTATATTAAGTGTAGTTTAGGAATGTTGTTCAGCATAGTTAACTTCGGCCATGGAACCCGTTACGACGCCACAACTCGATTCTGACCCGCCCCTCCCAACGGAATCCCGCACGCCCCTCCTCCCCACCACGGCGGACCTGCGTGCCCGCATGGCTCGGCCCTCCCTGCCCGAAGTTCATCGCAGCATTCCCATCTCTTCCGGCGCATCCTGGCTGCGCAAGATTCTCGCCTTTGCAGGCCCCGGCTACCTGGTCGCCGTCGGCTACATGGACCCCGGCAACTGGGCCACCGACCTGGGCGGCGGCTCAAAATTCGGCTACACGCTTCTCAGCGTCATTCTGATCAGCAATCTTATGGCGATGTTTCTCCAAGCCTTGTCCGCAAAGCTTGGCATTGCCACCGGCCGCGATCTCGCCCAGGCCTGCAGCGAGCAATACTCGCGCCGCACTTCCCTTTTTCTGTGGGTAGTCTGCGAAATTGCCATCGCCGCATGCGACCTCGCGGAAGTCCTTGGCTCTGCCGTGGCTCTGAAGCTGCTCTTCGGCCTGCCTCTTCTTGCCGGCGTTCTTATTACCGCTCTCGACGTTCTGCTCGTTCTCGCCCTGCAAGGCCGCGGCTTCCGTCTGGTGGAAGCCTTCGTCGTCACGCTGATTGGCACCATCGCCGCGTGCTTTGCCTACGAAATCTTTTTTGCCCACCCGCCCTGGCGCGAAGCCGCCATCGGCTTCCTTCCCCGCGCGGAAATCCTGCGCAACCGCGAAATGCTTTACATCGCCATCGGCATCCTCGGCGCCACGGTCATGCCGCACAATCTCTACCTTCATTCCAGCATCGTGCAGACACGCGACTTCGGCGTTTCCGCGAGCAATCGCCGCGAAGCCATTCGCTACGCGGTTTTTGATTCCACCGTCGCCCTCGGCTTCGCTCTTTTCATCAACGTCGCGATTCTGGTTCTCGGTGCCGCCGCTTTCCACACACGCGGCCTGAACAACGTCGCCGAAATCGCTGACGCCTACAAACTCCTCAGCCCTGTCCTGGGAGCCAGCCTCGCCAGCACGCTCTTTGCGTTCGCCCTGCTCGCCTCCGGCCAGAACTCCACTCTCACCGGCACGCTCGCAGGTCAAATTGTCATGGAAGGTTTTCTGAATCTTCGCTTGAAGCCCTGGCTCCGCCGACTCATCACCCGCGCGATTGCCATCATTCCCGCTGCCTTGGTCATCGGCTTTGCCGGCGAAAACAAAGTCACTTCCCTGCTGATTCTCAGCCAGGTCGTTCTGAGTTTTCAGTTGCCCTTCGCAGTGATACCCCTCATCCAATTTACGAGTGACCGCTCAAAAATGGGCGAGTTCGCCAACTCGCGTCTCACTACCGTCCTCGCGTGGATCGTCGCGGCGGCCATCCTTTTCTTCAACGCCGAACTCCTCTGGCTCATTTTGCGCTCCGCCTAGCCACGATTTTCGCGGCAATCTTCGGCACCGTATACCGAAGCTGTCATCCTGAGGGCATCCGATAAGGATGCCCGAAGGATCTCAACTGCCACTCTGTTACCAAAGTATCCGTCTTGGTCAACGTTTCAGGCTTCGTACCTTCTCTGCGCTCTCCGTCCCCTCTGTGTTGAAATCCCATTTAAGGTGCTTGGCATAACGTTCTCTTCCGTCTCCGACGTGGTTGTGCGAGAATTTTTTCTGTTGCCATGCCCGCCAACCCGCCGCGCTCTCTTTGGCTCCGTAAGGTCCTCTTTGCCGCGCTCCTGCTTCTGATTTGCATCCTGCTCATTCACTGGATAACCCAGGAAAACAAGCCGTGGATCGTCCCTCCGGAATACAAGAGCCTCAAGAATCCCTTGACCCCTTCCGAATCCAATTTGCATGTCGCGCGGCAAATCTACGCGGACGAATGCGCACAATGTCACGGCGACCGCGGCAAAGGGGACGGCCCGGAAGCAAGGTCACACTACCCTCTTCCCGCCGATCTGACCGACCCGAAGCTTCTAGCAAACACGCCCGACGGTGAGGTTTTTTATCAGATTACCGAAGGCCGCCGGCCCATGCCTTCGTTCAAACGCCGCCTAACCAATGACCAGCGCTGGCAACTCGTTCTCCTCGTCCGCTCTTTTTCTCAACAACCTGTAGCGTCCGGCAACGCTCCGGCGGCTCTCTCACAACCTGAAACCGCAGATAAAAAGGAATGACCGCTCTGGGAAAACAAACTGAGAAAAACGCTGTAGCCAGCCCAGTTCTCACGGCGCCGACCGCACGAAGCGTTTCTTGCTTTTCTTCCTAAGAACTTACAACTAATAACTATGACTTACAACTTGCTCTACCGCGGCCACAACCACCCAAACGTCCCCGCAAGCAACAAGGAATAGACCAGCCCGTCGAAGAAATGTTTGATCACGTTGCTCCACGGGTGGCCTCCCCAGATGCCGTTCACCAGTTGGCCCACGGCGTACGCCATGAATGCCACCGTGCCTGCTACGCGAAACACCGCTAAGTACGCCGTCCCTGGCACCAACACGCGTCCGGTCAGATACGCTGTAAAAACACCGACAACCAAACAGTACACAAACCACTGCGCCAGGGATTTCCCCATGTTGATCCCAGCGGGAAACACCGTGACCATCCCAACAGGCCCCTGCTTAAACTTTTCCTTCATCTCCGGCGAGTTCATTTCCTTATGCGAGCAAAATGGGAACATGTGAACGCCCCGTCCTACTCCCGACAAACGCAACGCTGCCACTACTTTGTCTTCGTCGGGCAGTTTCTTGTAATCGCTGCGGTGAAACGGCAGCACCATGTGCATAATCGAGCTGGCCACGAACACAAACACCGCCGACAGCAGAATCGGCAACCACAGCGTGTGAATAGCAACCATTCGCGCCCTCCTGGCTTTTCAAGGAATGCAGGTCGCCCACGGAATCGCAGGCTCGCCCCGGTTTTGCCCGCGAGCCTATCTTTACCAGCCGGTAGAGTCAACCGCTCAAACCACGAGGAGGTCCCTATCAACAGTTTGCTGACCGTTCCCGGCCCATTCCAGATCCGGGGACAGACGTGCCCCGGGTTCGGTTTTTTGAACCTGCGTCTTTCGCCTTGAACTCCGTCGAAGGGCTGCGCGCGTTTCGGCCAAGTGGAACGGCTAGAAGTTCAGCGGCGAAGGAAGCGTAAAGCTCGCTGAAGACCGTCGCGCGCTTCCGTCAATCCAAAAGCAGTGGTCAAGACGAAATAAAGCACTCCATACGGTCCAAGCACCAAGACGGCGCGAAGGATTGGCGATTGAACCGGCAGGAAGTGTTGAATTCCTAGCCCTGCTGCGGCTGCAAGCAAAGCGGCTGCCCACAGACTGATGAGGTAGGCTGGCCGCGCACCGGTCTGTCCGATTCTCCGGTTCAGCGTACGTCGAAGCAGCACAAATTCCAGCCAGGAGGCGATCCCTGCGGAAATGGTCAGTCCCGCCACTCCCCAGCGGCTTTCGATGCCCAGCGCCGGCGGCAACGGAACTGCGAAAAGGTATCCGAGAATTGTCGTCAGCACCACTCGCACCACAGCATACCGAAGCGGCGTGCGTGTGTCGCGCAATGCGTAGTACGTTGACGAGTACAACCGGCCAAAAGTCGACGCAACCAGGCCCACGCTCGCGCCCGCAAGAATGCCCCAAACGTACATCGTGTCACCGTGCTGGAATCGTCCCGACTGGTAGATGGCTCCCACAATGACTTCGCCCAGCACAAGAAACGCCGCCACCGAAGGCACCACAAAGAATGCAATCCGCCGCAACCCGGAATTGAGCCGCACCCGAAGCGTTTCCGCGACTACACTTTCTTCACCAAGCGTGCCTGACATGACCGGCAATTCTGCTGCTGAGATGGACATCCCGAATAAACTCACCGGGAGCGTGTACAACGTCTGCGCGTAGGAAAGCGCGGCCACGGCGCCGGTGGGGAGAAGGCTGGCGAGAAGCGCGTCTACGTACGCGCTGATCTGCAGGACGCCGCGCCCGACAAATACAGGAATGAAATTTCGCACCACGATGGCCACGTTTCCTCGAGGATCAGCCAGCGAAAGATGCAGTCCTTGCAGAAGACGCAGCACGGCGGGCAATTGCAAGCCTACCTGTAACGCGCTGCCCACCACCGATCCCCAGGCTAGAATGACCGCCAACTGGTTCTGCATGTGGTTACGGCCGAATCCCCACAACGTCGTGATCATCGCCGCGTTCCAGATTACCGGCGCGACATAGGGAAGAAAAAACCGCCGATGGCTGTTGAGAATGCCCAGGCACCACGCGGAGAAGACCAATAAGCCCGCGCCGGGAAAAAGAATCCTCACGATCTGAACGGTCAACTCACGCTTTTCCCCGGAAAAACCCGGTGCGATGACCTCAATGAGATAAGGAGTCGCCAGCACCCCGACGAGGACGAAAAACGAAATGGTCAGTCCCAGCAGTGCCGCTACTGCTCCGGCAGTGCGCCGTGCTTCTGCATCGTCTTTCTTTGCCAGCAGGTTTGCGTACACCGGGATGAAAGAAGCGGAGAGGACGCCTTCACCAAATAGATTTTGCAAAAAATTCGGAATGCGAAACGCGGCACGGAAGGCATCCGCAGCATCGGAATTGCCGAAGTAGTGCGCGAAAACGCGGTCGCGCACCAGTCCGAAGATACGGCTCAGGAAAATTCCCGCCGCTACCAGAAAGGCGAAGCGCGCCGAAGGCGCACGGTTTGTATCGCTAGGTTCAGAGCGAGTCACGAGCAGACGGGATCGATTACCCCAAGAGTTTCAAAAGCTTCGATTAGAAAGTCTGCCCACCCAAATGTCAATTCAGATCGCATTCCCCGTTCCCAAAAAGGACAGGGCATTTGAACAATCGCTGTTACCCCGGTCTGTTTTTGTCCTAAATTCCGAATGTGTCGATAAACTCCAAGTCCGTAAGCAAACGGATGTTCTGATTATCACAGAACTGCCGCACAGCCTCGTCAAATAAGTCGGCATCCCGCGTGCACAGGACGTCCGCCTTTCCTGCTAGTGCGGTGCCCAGAATTGGGCCATCCGAAGGGTCACGCAGCATATTTCCGGGCACGGCTGCCGGACTAACTAGACTGGAAAGCTCAGCCAGCGATTCCAGGTACTCCGCGATGTCCCCGGAATTGAGTCCGGATCGTCTAAGCAGGCGCGGGTAGCTCAAAACGCGTTCCAATTCGACTAAGATGTGTGGAGAAAGAACCAGAACGTCTGGGCCGGATATCAAGTGCAACAGAACTCTGCGTGCGGGACCTTGGGCCCTTTGGTGGGCCCTAGCTAGGATGTTGGTGTCGAGAACAACTCTCACTCGCGTTCGCGATAGCCGGGCCGCGCGTGCTTAAGTGCCTCTTGCAGCGCTGCCTCGGTTTGCTTTTCACTCGTTTTCCCGCTCTTGTCGGTTCTCTGAAGGTGAGACTGCAGCTTCTGTGCGGCCTTCCGGCGGGCATCTCCTGATGGCGCTTCATGCATGGAAAACGCCATGATGCTTACAGCCTCATCATCTTTCAGCAAGCGGCCCAATTCCGCCTCAACGGCGGCACGAGTCTGCGGCTTAAGCTCATTGGCTTTGTGTATCAGCACGTTCGCCATGCTGTCTCCACCAACCCCCTTCTTTCATCGGTCTCTACAATGATTCTATCATGCCGGAGCTTCCACAGTTTTCCACAGCTCTTTCGAATCGATCACTCCCACAACTCACTGACCCGGCGCGACTTCCTGCCCTCATGTTACAAATCGAACCATCATTCGAATCACTACCTAGTTATCCTTGACACGTTGTTTACTATCTGCTACTCTGTCTTCAGCAATCGTTGAAACGCGCGCTTGCTTCTTCCTCGGTTTCAACGGAGAACCGCTTGCCACGTCCGGCTCTTCGATTTTGGCTGAGAACTGCAGCGGAGAACTGAAAAACTTATTCCTCCTCGGAGCCCCGATGAAAATGCCAGTGAAAGATCCTTCCAAGAAAACTTCTTCTCGCAAACCTCCCGAACCCGACCGCTGCGCGTTTGAAACTTCGGACGGGCGCCGCTGTCGCCTCCCGCGCTCCGCCACTCACGCTTCCCTCTGCGTCTTCCATTCCCGCGAGGAGCAGCAACTCATGGAATCGCGGAAAATCGGCGACGAACTCGCCGCCACGATTACCGGCAACTTCCTGACCGCCACCGACATTAACTACGCTCTCGGCAAAGTCTTTACTGCCGCTTCTCAAAACCGCATCCCAATGCGCACCGCCCACACGCTCGCGTACCTCGGCCAGCTCCTGCTCATGTCTCTTCCCGACGTAAAACAGGAGTTTGCTTTCCGCTACAGATTCGAGCAATGGACCAACATGCTCGACCGCGCCGTCCGCCTTTCACCT
>Ga0070730_10000612_pt1 | contig 39406 bp, 39 predicted proteins | sample Coa_R1_3_FD_66447 | JGI IMG/M metagenome (GOLD analysis project Ga0070730, IMG submission 66447) | Surface soil microbial communities from Centralia Pennsylvania, which are recovering from an underground coalmine fire - Coalmine... | ecosystem: Environmental > Terrestrial > Soil > Unclassified ...
TCGATCAGGCGCTCGCACAGGTGCGAGCCGAGGAAGCCGGCACCGCCGGTGACCAGAACGCGCTTACGGGTCAGACTCATTTTGCTGGTCTCCGGGATGAAGGTTCTCGCTCAGGCCGGGAAGGCCGGCGCCCTGCCGATCGAGTGATAGGCGAAGCCCTCGCGCGTGATCAGGGCCGGGTCATAGATGTTGCGCAGGTCGACGACGACGCGGCCGGGCATCTGCTGGCGCACCCGCTCCCAATCGAGCGAACGGAACTCGTTCCACTCGGTGACCAGCACCAGGACGTCGGCCCCGTTCATCGTGTCATACGCGTCCTTGGCATACTCGATCATGCCGAGCTGCTTCTGCGCCTCGTGCATGCCCTCCGGGTCGAAGGCACGGATCTGGGCGCCCTTTTCGGCGAGCGCCGGCGCGATGACCAGGCTCGGACTGTCGCGCATGTCGTCGGTGTTGGGCTTGAACGTCAGGCCCAGGAGGGCGATGCGCTTGCCCGCGACCGAGCCGCCCAGGGCCGCGACGACGCGCTCGGCCATGTCGACCTTCCGCTGCTCGTTGACCTCGACCACGGTCTCGATGATGCGGATGGGCGCGCCCACGTCGCGCGCGGTCTTGACCAGCGCCAGGCAGTCCTTGGGGAAGCACGAGCCGCCGTAGCCGGGGCCGGCGTGGAGGAACTTCTTGCCAATGCGGTTGTCGAGGCCGATGCCCTTGGCGACATCCTGCACGTCGGCGCCGACCTGCTCGCACAGGTTGGCCATCTCGTTGATGAAGGTGATCTTGGTCGCGAGGAAGCAGTTGGCGGCGTACTTGATGACCTCGGCAGTCTCGAGCGCCGTGTAGAGGATCGGCTTCTCGATCAGCGACAGCGGGCGATAGAGCTCGCGCATCACCTCGCGGCCGCGGTCGGCGCCGTCGAGCGTGCCGATGACGACGCGGTCGGGCCGCATGAAATCCTCGATCGCCGAGCCTTCGCGCAGGAATTCCGGGTTCGAGACCACGTCGAAGTCGCGGCCCAGCTCCAGGTCAGGGCGCGCCTTGCGGACGATCTCGGCGACCTGGCGGCCGGTGCCGACGGGGACGGTCGACTTGGTGACGATGGCGGCATAGCCGTCGAGCGCGCGTGCCACTTCCTCGGCCGCCGCGAACACGTAGGAGAGGTCGGCATGGCCGTCGCCGCGCCGGGACGGCGTGCCGACCGCGATGAACACCGCGTCGACGCCCTTCACCGATGCCGCGAGATCGGTCGAGAACGACAGGCGCCCGGCGCGCACATTGTTGGCGACCAGCTGGTCGAGCCCGGGCTCGTAGATCGGCATTTCGCCGCGATTGATGCGCTCGATCTTGCCCGCGTCCTTGTCGACGCAGACTACGGAGGTACCGAACTCCGAGAAGCAAGCCCCAGAGACCAGGCCGACATAACCCGTCCCGATGACCGCAATGCGCATCTATAAACTCCTCGAACTGACGGGCCACCCGCGGCCTCGCCCTTGAAAATGAGCCCCCGTGCCGCGTCCCGGGGCGCCTGTGCCCCGGCCACGACATGCCCGATCGGCCGGCCCAACGCCAACGAAATTTTGCCGCCATCGCCGAAAGAGAGGCTTCGATGGCGACGACGGGTCGGCGGGGATCCGGTGGAAAACGGCGGGACCGGCAAAAAAATTCCGCAGTGCAGGCGCAACAATTTCGCACCGCATCAAAAGGGCTGGCGGCGGCAGCCAGGATCGTGAGAAAGAGCCTGTCCCGGCGTCACCGTTCGACGCCCCGGAAGAAACTCCTCGGCTGTCCCGTTGTTCGCAGGGACGCGGCTCACTTCCCCCTCCAGAGGATCGAACAGACTGATGGCGAAAAACATCCTGGTCACCGGCGGCGCCGGCTACATCGGCAGCCACACGGCCAAGGCCCTGGCACGCGCGGGCCATCGTCCGGTGACCTACGACAATCTGGTCTATGGCCACCGCCATGCGGTCAAGTGGGGTCCGTTCGTCGAGGGCGACATCGCCGATACCGCCAAGCTCGAACGGGTGATCCGCGACGAGGCGATCGACGCCGTCGTGCATTTCGCCGCCTTCGCCTATGTCGGCGAATCCGTGACCAAGCCCGAGGTTTATTTCCAGAACAACGTCGTTGGCTCGCTCTCGCTCCTGGACGCGATGCGCCATACCGGCGTGAAGCCGATCGTGTTCTCCTCGACCTGCGCCACCTACGGCATGCCCGACCGGATGCCGATCACCGAGGAGACGCTGCAGCGGCCGATCAATCCCTATGGCGAGACCAAGCTGATGATCGAGCGCGCGCTGGCCTGGTACGGGCCGGCCCATGACATCCGCTCGGTCTCGCTGCGCTATTTCAACGCCTGTGGTGCCGATCCCGAGGGCGAGATCGGCGAGGAGCATGATCCCGAGACCCATCTAATCCCGCTGATCCTCGATGCGGCCCTCGGCCGGCGGCCGGCGATCGATGTGTTCGGCACGGATTATCCGACACCGGACGGCACCGCCATCCGCGACTACATCCATGTCCAGGACCTGGCGGACGCCCATGTGAAGGCGCTGGCCTACCTGTTCGACGGCGGCGAGACGACCCAGGTCAACCTCGGCACCGGTACCGGCAATTCCGTGCGCGAGGTGATCGACGCGGTCGAGCGTGTGACCGGCCGCAAGGTCCCCCGGCGCGAGGTCGCGCGACGTGCCGGCGACCCGCCCGAGCTGGTCGCCGACCCGCGGAAGGCCAACCGCCTGCTCGGCTGGACGCCGACGCTCTCCGATATCGACAGCATCATCCGCACCGCCTGGGCCTGGCACACGCGGGTGGCGTGATCCGCCGCCCGTCGTTCCCGCCTGCGCGGGAATGACGGATTGGGAGCGGATCTGTTCGGTATTTGACAAGCCTGTGTCATGCAGGCTCTCTCTCATCGGCGCGGCAGCCCTCCAGGGGTGGGCCGGCGTCGGCGCACATTTGAATCAGGTCGGGACGAGAATGGCATTGGAAGAAGAAAACGTGATCGTCGGGGCAGCGGGCGAAGGTGCCGGGAAGCAGGCGCCGGGCACGTACGGGACGGCCGAGCCGGCCCCGGTCACGATCGATGTCGCGCCCCTCCCGGTGTCGGCGGCGGCCTATGAACCGGTGCGCGTCGAGGGCAAGTTCTTCTTCACCGGCCAGGAAAAGTTCTTCCTCAAGGGCGTCACCTACGGACCGTTCCCGGTCGGCGAGGACGGGACCCAGTTCCCGCCGGCGCCGCGGGTGCGCCAGGATTTCGCGCTCATGGTCGAGGCCGGCGTGAACACGCTCAGGGTCTTCACCGTGCCGCCGGTCTGGCTCCTGGACATTGCCGCCGACTTCGGCTTGCGCGTGCTGGCCGGCATCCCCTGGTCCCAGCACATCACCTTCCTCGACAGCGAGGCGACCAAGGCCGAGATCCGCCGCATGGTGATGGCCGGCGTGCGCTCGCTCGGGCGCCACCGGGCGCTGCTCGCCTACATGATCGGCAACGAGATCCCGCCGGACATGATCCGCTGGCATGGGCCGGACAAGGTGCGCGCCTTCCTGATCGACCTGGTCAACGAGGTGAAGGCCTATGACCCGACCGGCCTCGTCAGCTATGCGAATTTCCCATCGACCGAGTATCTGACGGTCGATTTCACCGATTTCCTGTGCTTCAACGTCTATCTGCACAATGAATCGGCGTTCCGGCGCTATATCGCACGCCTGCACAACCTGGCGGTCGACCGGCCGCTGGTGCTGACCGAGTTCGGCATGGACTCGATGCGCGAGGGCAAGGAACACCAGGCGGAGACGATCGGCTGGCAGGTCAGGACCGCGTTCGAGCTCGGCTGCGCCGGCACCTGCGTGTTCGCCTGGACCGACGAATGGTTCACCGGCGGCCATCTGATCGAGGACTGGGAATTCGGCATCGTCGACAAGGACCGGGCGAAGAAGCCGGCGTTCGAGACGGTGGCCGCCAACTACAAGGGCACGCTGCCGCCGGCGCTGCCGCATTATCCGCGCGTCTCGGTCGTGGTCTGCGCGTACAATGCCGACCGGACCATGGACCAGTGCCTGGCCTCGCTCGAGCATCTCAATTACCCGGATTACGAGGTCATCGTCGTCAATGACGGCTCGACCGACCGGACGCTCGAGATCTCGCAGCGCTACGACTATTGCAAGATCATCAGCCAGCCGAACAAGGGCCTGTCGGTCGCGCGCAACGTCGGCGCCGAGATGGCGACCGGCGAGATCGTCGCCTATACCGACAGCGACTGCGTCGCCGACAAGGACTGGCTGACCTACCTGGTCGCCAAGATGCAGCACAAGGGCCTGGCCGCGGTCGGCGGGCCGAATTTCCCGCCGCCCGAGGACGATCTGGTGCCGGCCGCCGTCGCGGTGTCGCCCGGCGGCCCGACCCATGTGCTGGTGTCGGACGAGGTGGCCGAGCATATCGCCGGCTGCAACATGGCGTTCAAGCGCGACGTGCTCTTGGAGCTGGGCGGCTTCGACCCGGTCTATCGCGCGGCCGGCGACGACGTCGACATCTGCTGGCGCTTCCAGAATGCCGGCTACACCATCGGCTTCGCGCCGGCGGCCGTGGTCTGGCATTTCCGGCGCAACACGGTCGAGGCCTACCTCAACCAGCAGAAGGGCTACGGCAAGGCCGAGGCGTTGGTCTATTCGAAGCATCCGCTGCGCTTCAACCTGTTCGGCCAGGCGAAGTGGCTGGGCCGCATCTACGGCGACCTCTCGGCCTCGCTGCTGCTGTCGCGCCGGCCGGTGATCTATTCGGGCGTGTTCGGCCGCGGCCTGTTCCAGACCATGTACGAGCCGCCTTCGTCCTTGGCGGCGTTCCTGCCGCTGACGTTCGAGTGGAACATCGTCGCCATCGCGCTCGCCCTCGTCGGGCTGGTCGTCGGCGGCTGGTGGCTGCTGCTCTGGGTCCCGCTGCTCACGACCTGGACCATGTGCGTGTCGGGTGCCTTGAAGGCGCCGATCGATCCGCGCTTCCGCAGCCTCAAGGCCCGGGCGCTCATCGCCTGCCTGATCTATCTGGGGCCGATCCTGCGCGGCTGGACCCGGGTCAAGTGGCGGGTCAAGGAATCGAACGCGGTCGACCAGCTGCCCGCGACGGCGGCCCAGGGACCGGCCCTGCAGCCGGCGCGGCTCGATTGGCGCAACCGCGCGCTGTTCCTCTCCTACTGGGGGCAGAATTACGAAGAGAAGGAAGTGCTGCTCGCCGGGCTCATGGAGTTCCTGCTGCCGCGGAAATATTTCCTGCAGATGGACGAGGGCTGGAGCGACTGGGACCTCAAGATCGCGCGCGGCCTGTGGAGCCGGGCCTTCGTCATGGTCGTGACCGAGAACCACGGCGGCGAGAAGCGGGCGATGCGCGTGCGCTGCACCATGCGGTTCTCGCGCCTCTCGTCCTTCGTGCTCCGGCTCTATGCCGGCGCCACCGCGGTGGCGCTGGTCGTCGGCGCGCCGGTGCCGGCGGCGATCATCGCGGTCGCGGGGCTCGTCAACTTCGCCTATATCGCCGACCAGACCTGGCGCTTCGGCAAGATCATGAACCGGGTCATCGACGAGGTCGCGCGCAAGGCCCAGCTCCTGCCGATGACCGGCCGCAAGGCCGGCTGACGCGGAAGCCGACGCCATGCAAGGGCTCGCCTGGAAGGTCTCGGGCTATGTGCGGCCTTATGCGCCGCTGCTCGCCATGGCGCTCGTCCAGGTTTTCGTGCTGCTGGGATTCGAGCTCCTGAAGCCCTGGCCGCTCAAGATCGTCATCGACAATGCGCTGGGCGGCAAGCCGGTCGAGTTCGGCCCGCTCGTCTGGCTGCTGCCCGGCATCGGCGGCTGGTCGCCGGACCGGCTGGTGGCCGGCGCGGTCGCGGCCCTGGTCGTGATCTATCTGCTCAGCGGTGCGCTGACCGTCGTCTACAACGCCATGGCGATCTGGCTCGGCCAGCGCATGGTGACCGACCTGCGCGCCCGGCTCTATGCCCATCTGCAGCGGCTGTCGCTCGCCTATCACAGCCGCCAGCGCGTCGGCGACCTGATGATGCGGGTCACCGCCGACAGCTATGCCGTGCAGACCATGATCATGAACGGCGCGCTGCCGATCCTGCAGGCGGTGGTGCTGCTGATCGGCATGATCTTCGTGCTGGCGCCGATCGATCCGGAGCTGACCCTGGTTTCGCTCACCATCGTGCCGCTGCTGTTCGTGCTGATCGGCCTGTTCAACCGCAAGATCGCCGATATCGCGACCGTGGCGCGCGACAACGACAGCCTGGTCTATTCGGTCGCCCACTGGGGGCTGGGCTCGATCAAGCTGGTGCAGGCCTTCACCAAGGAGGACGAGGAGCATCGCCGCTTCATGGACGTGAGCGGTGCCGCACTCCGCGCGCACCTGAAGCTCTATTCCTGGCAGACGCTCTATTCGGCCGTGATCGGCACGCTGATGGCGCTCGGCACGGCACTGGTCATCTATGTCGGCGCGCATGAAGTTTTGTCGGGCGCGCTTTCGGTCGGCACGCTCCTGGTGTTCACGACCTACCTGGCGCAGCTCTACGGCCCGGTCAACCAGATCACCCAGAGCTGGGGCCTGATCGCCGGCGCCCGCGTCGGCGCCCGGCGCTGTTTCGAGATCCTGGATACAGAGGCCGACCTCGCCGATGGCCCGCGCCAGTTCCCCGAGGCGGGGGCCGCCGGCCGCGTCGAATGGCGCGGCGTCGCCTTCCGCTATCGGGCCGAGCAATCGGTGCTGCGCGGCATCACGCTGTCGGTCGAGCCGGGCCAGACCGTGGCGCTGGTCGGGGCCACCGGTGCCGGCAAGTCGACGCTCCTCGGCCTGATTCCCCGCTTCTTCGATCCGAGCGAGGGCTCGATCCTGATCGACGGCGTCGATGCGCGTGGCTACGAGATCAAGTCGCTCCGGCGCCAGGTCGCCATGGTGCTGCAGCCGCCGCTCGTCTTTCCGCTGAGCGTGCGCGAGAACATCAGCTACGGCCGGCCCGAGGCGAGCCTGGACGAGGTGAAGCAGGCCGCGGCGCTCGCCGAGATCGACCGGCTGATCGAAAGCCTGCCGCAGGGCTACGACACGATCGTGGGCGAGGGCGGCGCCACCTTCTCCGAGGGCGAGAAGCAGCGCCTGACCATTGCCCGCGCGCTCCTGCGCGACGCGCCGATCCTGATCCTGGACGAGCCGACGTCGGCGCTCGATGCCGAGACCGAGGCGCTGGTCATGGCCGGCATCCGCCGGTTGACTCAGGGCCGCACGACCTTCGTCATCGCCCATCGCCTTTCGACCGTTCGCCGTGCGGATGTGATTCTCGTCCTCAAGGACGGAGTGATTGCGGAAGCGGGGCGTTTTGATGATCTGATGCAACGCAGCAACGGGCTGTTCCGGCAGCTCTACAACACTCAATTCGATCTCACCGAGGAGACGCAAGTTGGCGTCTAACAAGAAGACCGTCCTCGTCCTGCATCTTGCCGGACAGATCCCGATGGCGGGCATCGCCTGGCAGGCGCTGCACTATGTGCTGGGGCTGAGGCGCCTTGGCTATGACGTCTGGTACATCGAGGATTCGGGGGCGAACCCCTATGATCCGCGGCAATTCAGCATCGTCGAGGACTGCAGCTACAACGTCCAGTTCGTGAAGACGATGATGGAGCGGTTCGACCTGGGCGACCGCTGGGCCTATTGGGACGCGGCGAAGGACGTGGTCCACGGCATCTCCAAGGAGCGGCTGATGGCGCTCTATGGCGAAGCCTCGGCGCTGTTCAACCTGTGTGGTGCCACGCGGCTGCGCGAGGAGCACCTGAAATGCCCGGTCCGCATCTTCGTCGACACCGACCCGGTGTTCGAGCAGGCCAAGGTCGCCTCGGGCAATGCCGATTCGCTCGAGTATCTGGGCCTGCACACGCACCATTTCACCTATGGCGAAAACCTCGGCAATGAGGATTGCAAGGTGCCGATGGTCCGGTTCGACTGGAAGAAGACCCGGCCGCCGGTGCTGGTCGACCTGTGGGACGCAGGCTGCGTCGCCGCCGGGCCGTTCTACTCCTCGGTCGCGACCTGGGAAAACAAGGGCAAGGACATCGAGGTCGGCGGCGAGACCTACCGCTGGTCGAAGCACGTCAATTTTCTGAAATACCTCGACCTGCCGCGCGCCGTCATGCAGCCGTTCCGCCTCGCCATGACGCCGCCGACGCCGGACGTGGCCGAACGCGTCAAGGATGGCGGCTGGGACATCGTCGATCCGGTCCCGGTCTCGGCCGACATGCAGTCCTACCGCGACTTCGTCGTGACTTCGCGCGGTGAGTTCACGGTGGCCAAGGACATCTATGTCCGCCCGAACAGCGGCTGGTTCTCCGACCGCTCGGTCTGCTATCTCGCCGCCGGCCGGCCGGTCATCACCCAGGAGACCGGCTTCTCGAAATTCATCGAGACCGGCAAGGGCCTGTTCCCGTTTTCGTCGCTCGAAGAGGTGCGCGAGGCCGTCGCCCGCATCAATGCGGACTACGCCCAGCACTCGATCGGCGCGATCGAGGTCGCGAACGAGTTCTTCGACGCCCATACGGTGCTGTCGAAGATGGTTGCCGAAGTCGGGTTCTAAAGTCGGCTCGACCCTCACCCCGACCCTCTCCCGCAAGCGGGAGAGGGAGTTTTCTTTGCCCTCTACCGCTTGCGGGAGAGGGAGGGACCCGCGAAGCGGGAGGGTGAGGGTGGCGGGGACCTGAAGAACTCAGGCCGCGACGGTCTTGCAGCGCTCGGCGAGATCCAGGCACAGCCGGGCGAGCAGCGGCTCGCGCAGCAGCTTGGCGGCTTCGCGGCACGAGACCCATTTGACCTCGCGCCGGCCCTTTTCCGGGAAATCCTCGAGCGTCCGCGTCACCTTCATCAGATAGACCCAGACCTCGATCACGATCTCGCAGGCCGGAAGCCGCTTCGTCGCTCGATACATCCCGGCGGAGGTCGGTGCGACCTCGCCCAGGATGCCGGCCTCTTCGAAGGCTTCCTTGGCGGCATTGTCCGCGAAACTCAAGGCCGGCACGACCCGGCCTTTCGGAATGCCCCAGTGCTTGCCCTTCGACGTCGTCACCACCAGCACGCGCGGCTCGCCCCGGCGATCGAGCCGATAGGCCAGGATGCCGGACTCGAGCAAGGGTGGGCGGGCGGGCGATAGATCGAGCATGACTGGGTCCGCAGCGGCGCTCCGGGGGTTATGTAAACGTTTCCATACGAAGTATAGCGCCAATTCAATACCAATCGGTTAGCGAAGTTATCACTTCGCCGCCGATTGCACCGATGAACGGCTTCACAAGTCGAAATCTTCGGTTGCGGCGGCCCTGCCGGCGCCACAATGCGCGATCCGGGCAGGCCTTCACCGGGCAGGGAATCGGCAAGGGGAGGGGCGCCGGTCCTCTATCGGACCGCATGCCCATGGGACTCGCGGCGAAGCAGTGCGGGCTGCCTCGCCGGCCTGCCTTCAGATCGCCTTCAGCTGGAACTCGATGTCGTTGGCGATGCCCCACATCCAGCCCTTGTCGGCGGAGCCGACCAGCGCATAGCCGTGGCCTTGGTGGCGCCAGTACAGCAGGTTGACGCCGGCGCGCTTGTCGAAGGTCGGCGACATGTCGCCTCGGGTCGTGCTGGTCACCGTGATGGTGATCGGCCCTAGGCTCTTGTTGTCGGTCATGTAGAAGAACTGGAACGCCGGCTTGCCTTCGACCACCAGCTTGCGCGCGCCCTGGAACGCCAGGCCCCAGGGCTTCAGGTCGGGGATGCGCACATCCGTCGGCAAGCCCTTCTCGGTGCCGGCCGGGACGTCGAACACGGTGCTCTCGGCGCCGTTGGCGCTCGAAATCAGCAGGTTGTGATAGCCCGCGATATTGTCGAGCCAGCTGCTCGTGGCGGTCGAGGTCGGATGCACGCCGTCGATCGACACGTCGCCCGTGCCGGCCAGATAGCCGCCGCCGGCGCCGATCACCAGGAACGACAGCGACGCGGCCGTGACGAGGCCCAGGCCCCAGCGCCGGCTGGCGAAGCTTTTGCGCGCGGTGACGCTGGCGAGCTTCGCACCGAACGACAGGATGGTGGCGCTGGGCTTCTCCTCGTCCGCGGCCGGGCGGCCACGGGCGGCGGCGATCAGCCGTTCCGGTACCGGTTCACGCAGGATCTCGTCGAACGCGTCGCGGATCTGCGCCGCCGACTCGGTGAGGGCCAGCAGGCGGTTCCGCAGTTCCGGATCCCGCTCGAGCCATGACTCGACCTCGACGGCCGTGGTCTCGTCGACCTCGCCGTCCAGGTAAGCCACGAGCACTTCATCGCTGGGCCGCTGCATCATCGCCACTCCTCCGAAGACCCCCGCCCGCATCCAGCTGCGCCACCAGCGCGACCCTGGCCCGGGCGAGACGGCTCATGATGGTACCAACCGGAACCTGAGCGATCTCCGCTGCTTCCTTGTAACTCAACCCGTCGACCGTCACGAGCATCAACGCTTCCCGCTGCTCCGCCGGAAGCCGCGCCGCAGCGCGACGGACTTCCTCCAGAGCCAACCTCGCCTCGGCGCGCCTGACCGGTTCGTCGCTGCCGAGCCGGTCATCCTCGATCTCGCCATCCTCCTTGCGGACGTCGCGGGACCGGATCTGGTCGATCCAGATCGTCTGCACGATCCGGAACATCCAGCTGTCGAACCGCGTGCCCTCCTGGAACTGGTGCTGACGGGTCAGCGCCCGCTCGCAGGCAGCCTGCACGAGATCGTCCGCCTGGGTCGCATTGCCGGCCAGGCCGCGCGCGAAACGGCGGAGCCTGGGCAGCGATGCAACCAGCTGGTCGCTGAATGCCTCGGTCACGTCGACACCGCCGGAGCGATGGTCGTCTTGCAGGGATAACGGACCGGCATCGGCTTTATTCCATTCCGCCTGAATTTTCGCCCCATGATCCACGAGCGGCCGGACGGGATTTCGCACCGCCGACCTGATCCGAAGCCCATAGCACGGCCGCGGTCTGGGGAAAACACATTGCCGCCGCAACGAAAAATCGCCGTTGACGGCAAATCTTCCCAGAAATTTCGTCGGACGCCGTCGCGAAGTCTGGTACGAATGGCAGACCGGCGCTGCGGATATGCCAATATCCGAGCCGCCGGAAGGGTTTCGTTGGGCGCCCGGCGGCGATTGCCGACCTTGCCGGCGCTTCGGGTCCAGGCTTTCGCGAGAAGGCCGGTTCTTTTTCAGGGACGGAACGACGACCGATGAAAGTGGCCATCACAAAGGAAACCCGCGCGCATGAGAAGCGGGTAGCAGCCTCGCCGGAGACGGTGAAGAAGATGATCGCGCTCGGGCTCGAGGTGGTGATCGAGAAGGATGCCGGCACGGCCGCCGCCTTCACCGATGCCGCCTACGAGGCGGCCGGCGCCCGGATCGCGGCCGATGCCGCCGCCGCGACCGACGGTGCCGAGCTTGTGCTCAAGGTCCAGCGACCGCAACTGGCCGCCGAGGGGGTCGACGAGCTGGCGGGCCTCAAGCCCGGCACGGCGCTGGTCGCGATCCTCGGCGCCTTGCAGAACCGCGCCGACGTCGAGGCCTATGCCAAGGCCGGCATCACCACCTTCGCCATGGAGCTCATACCGCGCATCACGCGCGCGCAATCGATGGACGTGCTGTCGTCCCAGGCCAATCTCGCCGGCTACAAGGCCGTGGTCGAGGCCGCGACGGAATATGGCCACGCCTTTCCGATGATGATGACCGCGGCCGGCACCATCCCGCCGGCGCGGGTTACGGTCATGGGCGCCGGTGTGGCGGGCCTGCAGGCAATCGCGACCGCGCGGCGCCTAGGCGCGATCGTCTCGGCCTTCGATGTGCGCGCCGCCGCCAAGGAGCAGGTCGAGAGCCTGGGCGCGTCCTTCATCGAGGTCGATCCCGAGGCGGCCAAGGCGGCTGAGACGGCCGCCGGCTATGCCAAGGAGATGAGCGAGGATTACCAGCGCCGCCAGCGCGAGAAGATCCACGAGGTGCTGAAGAAGGCCGACCTGGTCATCTGCACGGCACTCATTCCCGGCAAGAAGGCGCCGGTGCTGGTGACCAAGGAGATGATCGCCGACATGAAGCCCGGCTCGGTCATCGTCGACCTGGCGATCGAGAACGGCGGCAATGCCGAGGGCGGCAAGCTCGGCAAGACCGTGACCACGCCCAACGGGGTGAAGCTGGTCGGCCATGCCAACATGCCGTCGCGCATCGCGGCCGACGCCTCGGCGCTCTATGCCAAGAACCTGCTGAATTTCCTGGCCCTCATCGTCGACAAGGAGACGAAGGGCCTGAAGATCGATCTCGCCGACGACATCGTCAAAGGCACGCTCGTGACCCGCGACGGCCAGATCGTCCATCCGGCGCTGGCGCCCGCCGAACCGGTTCCGAGCGAACCGGCTCCGGTCGAGCCCACGCCGAGCCAGCCCGCCGCCTGAGGAGCCCCGACATCATGGATCCGACCTCTCTGTCGCACCGCGCGACCGATCTTGCCGGCGATGCCTCGGCGCTATCGCACAATCTCGACGCGCTGGCCCAGCAGATCGCCGACCAGGCGCATGCCGCCGCCGCCCACGGCGGCAGTCCGTTCACGTTCTTCCTGACCGTGTTCGTGCTCGCCTGCTTCGTTGGCTATTACGTGGTCTGGCGGGTGACGCCGGCGCTGCATTCGCCGCTGATGAGCGTCACCAACGCCGTCTCGAGCGTCATCATCGTCGGTGCGCTGATCGCCGCCGGTCCGGCCGACTTCACCTTCTCCAAGGTGATGGGCTTCGTCGCCGTCGTGCTGGCCTCGGTCAACATCTTCGGCGGCTTCATCGTCACCCAGCGCATGCTGGCGATGTTCAAGAAGAAACAGAAGTAAGGAGGACGGCAAAGTGACCGAGAACCTTTCCGCCCTGCTCTATCTCGTCGCCTCCGTCTGCTTCATCATGGCCCTGAAGGGCCTGTCGAGCCCGGAGTCGAGTCGCCAAGGCAATTGGTTCGGCATCGCCGGCATGGTGATCGCCATCCTGACGACGCTCGCCTCGCCGCTGGTTGAAAGCTATTGGCTGATCGTCGTCGGCATCGCGATCGGCGGTGCCATCGGTGCCTATATCGCCCGCAAGATCCAGATGACGGCGCTGCCGCAGCTCGTCGCCGCATTCCATTCGCTGGTCGGTCTCGCGGCCGTCTGCGTCGCGGCCGCGGCCTTCTACGCGCCCAGCCGCTACGGCATCGTGGAGCCGTCGGGCGACATCCATACCGGCAGCCTGCTGGAAATGGGCCTCGGCACGGCGATCGGCGCCATCACCTTCACCGGCTCGATCATCGCGTTTGCCAAGCTGCAGGCGCTCATCACCGGCAAGCCGCTGGTGTTTACCGGCCAGCATATCCTGAACCTGGCGCTCGGCGTCGGCATCCTGGTGCTGCTGGGCCTGTTCATGGCGTCCTCGTCGGCGGCGGTGTTCTGGCTCCTGGTGCTGGTCTCGCTGGCGCTGGGCTTCCTCCTGATCCTGCCGATCGGCGGTGCCGACATGCCGGTCGTCATCTCGATGCTGAACAGCTACTCGGGCTGGGCCGCCTGCGGCATCGGCTTCACGCTGGCCAACAGCCTCTTGATCATCACCGGCGCGCTGGTCGGCTCCTCGGGCGCGATCCTGAGCTACATCATGTGCAAGGGCATGAACCGGTCGATCTTCAACGTCATCCTGGGCGGCTTCGGCACCGACGGCGGTGCCGCCGCGGCCGGCGGCGCCAAGGGCGACCAGGTGGTGAAGTCGGGTTCGGCCGAGGACGCGGCCTTCATCATGAAGAACGCGGCCAGCGTCATCGTCGTGCCGGGCTACGGCATGGCGGTCGCACAAGCCCAGCACGCGCTCAGGGAAATGGCCGACGTGCTGAAGAAGGAAGGCGTCACCGTCCGCTACGCGATCCATCCGGTCGCGGGCCGCATGCCGGGCCATATGAACGTGCTGCTGGCCGAGGCGAACGTGCCCTATGACGAGGTGCTGGAACTCGACGAGATCAACCGCGACTTCTCGTCGACCGACGTCGCCTTCGTCATCGGTGCCAATGACGTGACCAATCCCGCGGCCAAGACCGATCCGGCCTCGCCGATCTACGGCATGCCGATCCTGGACGTGGAAAAGGCCAAGACAGTGCTGTTCATCAAGCGCTCGATGGCGTCCGGCTATGCCGGCGTCGAGAACGAGCTGTTCTTCCGCCCGAACACCATGATGCTGTTCGGCGACGCGAAGAAGATGACCGAGGAGATCGTCAAGGCGCTCGAGGCCTGACGCAGCGTGACCTCACCCTCCCGCGTGCCGCGGGAGGGTGAGGTCGGCAGAGGCCGGAATCGAAATGGCAAAAACCCCGGCAGGGTCTCCCGCCGGGGTTTTCAAACTTCAGAGCGTCCCGCTAGAGGATGCCGTCCGGGCTCAATAGCCCTCGCGGTCCATGCGCTTGCGGAGCAGCTTGCGATGGCGACGAACGGCCTCGGCCTGCTCGCGCGCCCGCTTCTCGGACGGCTTTTCGTAATTCCGACGCAGCTTCATCTCGCGGAAAATGCCTTCCCGCTGCATCTTCTTCTTCAGCGCGCGCAGCGCTTGGTCGACATTGTTGTCGCGAACGAGGACTTGCACGGTTTACCGGCGCTCCATCGAGAGAATAAAACATTGGTCGCGGATGCGAGCTGCACCCCGATCGAGCGGCTTTAATAGCACCGGTGTCGGGCGAGGGAAAGAGGAGTCTTATCTGCGCCGAGGGCAGGGCGGACCAGCGGAGACTGCGGGGCAGGACGGGCGAAGGCCGCTATTGCATCGTTGGGACGGCCGAGACGCTCGCCGGATCGATGCCCATCTTTTTCAGGAAGTCGAACAGGTTGACGGCGAGCACGCTCGCCCCGACCGCGGGCATCGCCAGCCGGGCGACCAGGACGCGGCTGGCCGGCGCCTGGGCAGCCGAGTGATCGAAGCGCGAGGCCTCGAACGCGATGCGCAGGATGCCGTTGTGCAGGAAGAAGCCGGCGACGCCGTCGGCGAAGATGACCGGCGCTCCCGGCCACTCGACGAACTCCGGCGCCGGCGTCGGCGGTTCGCCGGTGGTGGTGGCGGCTGGCTTGGGCGCTGGGTCCGGCGGCTGGTCGGACGTCTTCTGGACCGCCACGCTGGGGGCGACCCGTCCGGGCTCGAGCCCCATCTTCTTCAGGAAATCGAACAGGCTGACGGCCAGTCCGCGCGCCCCTGCCGCCGGCATGGCGATGCGGGCCGCGACGAGCCGGGTGATCGGCCCAGGGCTGGACGAATGGTCGGCGCGCGACACCTCGAAAGCGAGGCGCAGCGTGCCGTTGTGCAGGAAGAAGCCGCAAACGCCATCGACGAAAATCTCTGGCGCATCAAGGGTATCGATCAGCTTCGGCGCTGGCTTGGCAGGGTCTTCGGACATGGGGCTCCGGCGGAGGAGAGACGATCTGCGGACCCTGCCGGATCGGCCGGGGCGGCGCAACAAGGACCGGTCGCGGAGGGCTTTACCCATGACCGACCGCCGCCCATACTCTGCAACATCATGAGCATCCTCAAGATCGCCCGCATGGGCCATCCCGTTCTGCGCCGCATGGCCGAACCGATCGCCGATCCGACCGCGCCCGACGTCGCGGACCTGGTACGCGATATGATCGAGACGCTGGACGATATCGGCGGCGTCGGCCTGGCAGCGCCCCAGGTCCATGTCTCGCGCCGGGTCATCATCTTCAAGGTGCCGATGGAGCGGACGAGCGATATCGCCGGCGACGGCCCGCAACCGCTGACCGCGCTGATCAATCCGACGATCGAGCCGCTCGGCGACGCGTTCAATCTCGGCTGGGAAGGCTGCCTGTCGATTCCTGGCCTGCGCGGCGCCGTGCCGCGATTCACCAACATCCGCTATTGCGGCTGGGCGCTCGACGGCACGCCGATCGACCGGACGGCGGCGGGATTCCATGCGCGCGTGGTGCAGCATGAGGTCGATCACCTGGACGGCGTGCTCTATCCGGAGCGCATGACCGACCTCAGCCTCCTGACGTTCGTCGAAGAGGGGATGAAGCATCCGATCGACTTGGCGGCCTATGCCCGGGGAGAGTTCGAATGAGTGCCAACGCCGAAATCACCGCTGCCAAGGACCGGCTGCTGGAAGCGACCTTGCCGAACGTGCTGTTCGACGGCTGGTCGCTGGCGGCGCTCAAGGCCGGCGCCCAGACGATCGCGCTGCCCGAGGCAGAAATCGCCGTGCTGTTCCCGGACGGCGGCGTCGAGGCGGGGCTCTGGCTCGACGATTGGGCCGACCGGCAGATGCTGAACGCGCTCGAGGCGATGGACCTGGGCGCGCTCAAGGTGCGCGAGCGGGTGGCCGCGGCGGTCCGGGCCCGGCTTACGGCGCTGGCCCCGCATCGCGAGGCGGTGCGGCGCGCGATCTCGCTCAAGGCCTCGCCCTGGGGCGCCGCCAAGGCGGCGGAGATCGTCTATCGCACGGTCGACGCGATCTGGTATGCGGCCGGCGACACCGCGACCGACTTCAATTTCTACACCAAGCGCGCCCTGCTCGCCGCCGCCTACGGCCCGACCGTGCTCTATTGGCTGAACGATTCGTCCGAGGACTCGGCCGACACCTTCGCCTTCCTCGACCGCCGGCTCGCCGACGTCATGAAGATCCCGAAGCTGACCGACGGGGTGAAACGCGCGGTGCGGCACCTGACCGGTCCGTTCGAGTTCCTGCGCCAGGCCCGGCGGTAGCGGATCCGCGTGGCTAGAACAGCCACGCGGCGGCACCGACCGCTTCCATGCTGACCGCGAGGCCGGCCAGCGCCAGGAACGTGATGCCCATCAGCACGGTCTCGATCCGGGTGCCGGCCAAGGGGGCGAGCGTGGCGTGGCGGGCGAGCGGCTGAACAACCGGGCGCAGCGCCGGCAGGATGCGGACACGCACCAGCTTGCGGGCCGGCGCCACGCGGACCGGGCGGACGACGGCGCGGGGGGCGAGGTTCAGGGCGGCATTGGCGTTCATGATCATTCTCCAGCAAGGCTTGACGAGAAGATCAGGAGCAATGACCGGGCCAGCCCGATGTTTTGTTTTAAATCAGATAGTTAGCTTGTAGGGCGATTGGCGTGTCCGGGCCGGATCGTCCGGATTCGGACGAAGCTCCGTCCGAATCCGGACAGTTGGCGGTCATCGCTCTGATGCCGGTGCCAAGGAAATATCCCTGGTTTGTCGCCCGCTTTTCCCGTCATGGCCGGGCTTGACCCGGCCATCTACGCGGTCGGGCTTGGCGCATACGTTCCCGGGGGCATGCCGTCGGCGCGGCGTGGATGCCCGGATCAAGTCCGGGCATGACGGCTCTTAAAATCTAACCCCGGGGAAACTAGTGGCGCGGCACCAGCCGGGTCACGTGGCCCATCTTGCGGCCGGGGCGGGCCTCGAGCTTGCCGTAGATGTGCAGCTTGGTCATCGGCTCGGCGACGGCCTCGCGCCAGCGCTCGATGTCGCCGCCGATCAGGTTCTTCATGACCGCGTCGGAATGGCGCTCGGTCGAGCCCAGGGGCAGGCCGGTGATGGCGCGGACCAACTGCTCGAACTGGCTGGCGTAGCAGGCGTCCATGGTCCAATGGCCGGAATTGTGCGGTCGGGGCGCCAGCTCGTTGACCAGAATCTCGTCGTCGTGGGTCACGAACATCTCGACCGCGAGCACGCCGACGACATTGAGCTTCTCGGCGATATGCCGGGCGATCGCCTCGGCGCGCATGGCGAGCTCGGGCGCGATGCGGGCGGGCGCGATCGTCGTGTCCAGCATATGGTTGGCGTGCTGGTTCTCGACCGCCGGATAATTGGCGAGCGAGCCGTTCGTGCCGCGCACGACCACGACCGAGATCTCGCACCGATAGTCGACGAAGGATTCCAGAATGGCGAGCCCGGCGCTGTCGGCGGCACCGGCGATCGCGGTCCAGGCCTGGACCGGGTTTATGTCGGGCGAGATCATGACCTGGCCCTTGCCGTCGTAGCCCATGCGCACGGTCTTCAGGACGGCGCGGTGGCCGAGGTCGCGGATCGCCCGGCCGAGCGCTTCCGGCCCGGTCACCTCGCGATATTGCGCGGTCGCGACGTCGATCGAGCGCAGGTAGTCCTTTTCCCGGAGCCGGTCCTGGGTGACGCGCAGCACGTCTAATCCCGGGCGGACCGGCGCGTGCGGCAGGATCGCGTCGAGGGCGGCGAGCGGGATGTTCTCGGTCTCGTAGGTCACGACGTCGACCGACGCGGCGAAGCGGGCGAGCGCCTCGCTATCGTCGAGGTCGGCGACCGTCACATGGGGCGTCACCTGCGTGCCCGGGCTGTTGTCCTCGGTCGAGAAGATATGGGTGGTGAAGCCGAGGCGGGCGGCCGCCTGGGCGGTCATCCGGCCGAGCTGGCCGCCGCCAAGAATACCGATGGTTGCGCCGGGAGCCAGCATCGAGGGCCCTGTTCCTGTCGTCAAAAGGGTCGGTCGGACATGATGTCCGGGCGTCAGTCCTTGGGAATCTCGGCGACCGCCTCGGTCTGGCGCTGGCGCCATTGGTCGAGGGCGTCGGCGATGGCCGGATTCTGCAGCGCCAGGATCGATGCGGCGAGGAGGGCGGCATTGATCGCCCCGGCCTTGCCGATCGCCAAGGTGCCGACCGGAATTCCCCCAGGCATCTGCACGATCGACAACAGACTGTCCATGCCTTTCAACGCATGGCTCTCCACCGGCACGCCCAGCACCGGCAGGGGCGTCATTGATGCGGCCATGCCCGGCAGATGGGCGGCACCGCCGGCGCCGGCGATGATGACCTTGAGGCCGCGCGCCTTGGCCCCCTTGGCATAGGCCACCAGGCGGTCCGGCGTGCGATGGGCCGAGACGATCCGCGTCTCGAAGGGCACGCCGAGTGCCGCCAGCGTTTCGCCGGCGTGCCGCAGGGTCTCCCAGTCGGACTGGCTGCCCATGATGACGCCGACTTGCGCCTGGGATGTGGTCATCGGCGCAAACTTTCCTTTTGGTTAAGCACTTCTTGACGAGGCCGCCATTATATTGGCGGAAAGCATTTGGGCAAGCGCACCGGATCGTGCATGCTAACGCCAGTCCCGAGGCGGATCGACGAGCTTCGAGGGCAAGTTACAAGAGCGAGACCATCGATGGGTCGAGGACATTTCGTTGAAGATCGCCGACCGTAAGCCGGGCAGGCGAGCCAGGGGATCGGTCAGCCCTTTCGTGGCGGGCAGCCCCATGCTGGCGCTCCAGGAACTGCTGTCGAAGGCGGGCATGGGTGACGGCCAGGTACCGGATCCGCTCAAGGATACGCTTACCGTCCTGCTGGACGAGGTCGGCCGCCTGAAGCGCGAGCTCGACAAGGCCAAGGCGCGCGCGGCGCATCTGGAAAAGCTGGCCGACGAAGACGCTTTGATGCCGGTCGCCAACCGCCGGGCCTTCATGCGCGAGCTGTCGCGGCTGGTGGCGCTTGCCCAGCGCTATGGCACTGCCTCTTCGGTCGTCTACATCGATCTCAATGGCATGAAGACGATCAATGATCGCTGGGGCCACAATGCCGGCGACGCGGCCTTGCTGCATGTCGCGCGCACCCTGATCGAGAACGTGCGTCATGCCGATGTGGTGGCGCGACTCGGCGGCGATGAATTCGGCGTGCTGCTGGTCAGGACCGGCCAGGAGGCGGCCGACGAGAAGGCGGAGGCCCTGGCGGAAGCGATCGAGGCTAACCCGCTGCTCTGGAACGGCGTCAGCATCCAGCTTTCGGCTGCGGCCGGCGCCTATTGCTTCGCCGGCGCCGAAGGCGTCGCCGCGGCGCTCGAGGCGGCCGACCGGGCGATGTACCGCGCCAAGCAGGTGCGCAAGACCGTCGACCAGGAATCCGGACAAGCGGCGGTCTGCTAGGGTCCGTCCGCGCCGGCGGAGAGGGTGGCATGGCTTTCACCTGGGCCGATCTTCGCAGCCTGATCCTGCAGTTCCCCGGCGTCGAGGAGGGCACCTCCTACGGCACGCCCGCCTTCAAGGTGCGCGGCAAGTTGCTGACCCGTCTCAACGAGGACGGCGTCTCGCTCGTGGTCAAGGTCGGCCTGGATGAACGCGCCCACCTGATGGCGATCGACCGCGATAATTTCTACATCACGCCGCATTACAAGGATTGGCCGGCCATGCTGGTGCGCCTCGACGGCGTGCCGATCGACATTCTGCGCCGGCTGCTGGAGGAAACCTGGCGAGCGGCGGCACCGAAGAAGCTGGTCAAGGAGTATGACGACGCGCGTTAACGGCGTTTTCGGCAAGAGTCTCGGAAGTCGGGCGGAACATTATGCCCGTCTGGCGTTTATCGATCAGCGCGAATGATCGCGGATAAACAAGGGCGATCCAATCGCCCTCGCTGATTGACCCGTCGCCCTGGGGGACGCCGCATCTTGGACCGAACTGTCGTCGATCCCCTGACCAGCGACGTGATCGCCGGCATCCCCATGGCCAACCCCGATGGGGTGATGATCCTGTCGCTGACGGGGACCTTGCTCTGGATGAATCCGGGCGGCCTGGCGCTGCACGGCTTCGCCACGGCCGATCGGGCCGGCGGCCGCGACTATGCCGCGCTCTGGCCGGCCGACGTGCAGGGCCCGATGCGCGAGGCCATCCGTGGAGCGGCCGAAGGACGAGTCACCCGGCTCGAGGGCGCTTGTCCCACCGCCGACGGAGCGCCCCGCTGGCTCGAAGCGCGGTTCGCGCCGCGTGGGCCCGGCCCGGCCGATCCGCCGCGCATCATCGGCCTCTGCCGCGACATCACCGAACGGAAGCGGGCGGAGATCCATCGCGCCGCCCTGGTCGAACTCGGCGACCGCATCCGCGACCTCGACGAACCCGCGGACCTGGCCTATGCCGCCGCCGAGATCCTCGGCCGCACCCTCGCGGTCAGCCGAGCCGGCTATGGCGCGATCGATCCGGTCGCCGAAACGATCACGATCGAGCGGGCCTGGAACGCCCCCGGCCTCGCCGGCCTGGCCGGTGTCCTGCATTTCCGCGAGTACGGCAGCTATATCGACGCGCTGAAGCGCGGCGAGACGGTCGTCTGCGCCGATGCGGCCCGGGACCCACGTACGGTCGCGGCCGTGGCGGCGCTGACCGCGATCGAGGCGCGGGCCTTCGTCAACATGCCGGTCAGCGAGCGGGGCGGCCCCGTCGCCCTGCTCTATCTGACCCAACAGACCCCGCGGGACTGGTGTGAAGACGAGCTCATGTTCCTGCGCGAGGTCGCGGAGCGCACCTGCGCGGCGGTGGCGCGGCGCCGGGCGGAGCGGGCCCTGCGCATCCTTGCCGCCTCGCTCGAGCGGCAGGTCGATCAGCGGACGGCCGCGCTCCAGGCCAGCGAGGCGCGGCTTCGGACCATCTTCGAGACGAGCTACCAATATCAGGGCCTGCTGATGCTCGACGGGACGCTGCTCGATGCCAACGCAACGTCGCTCGCGGGGATCGGCCTGACGCTGGACGACGTGATCGGCCAGCCTTTCTGGGAAACGCCCTGGTTCGCCGACACGCCGGGCCTGGCCGCAACGGTGCGGGACGCCGTCCGGCAGGTTGCCGCCGGCGAGACCTTGCGCCAGGAAATTCACGTGAACCTGCCGGTCGGCGGCTGGCGCTGGTTCGACTTCACCATGCGGCCGCTCCGCGACAAGGACGGTCGGGTCACCGCCATCGTCCCCGAGGCGGTCGAGACGACCCGGCGGCGCCGGATCGAGGAGCGGTTGCGCCAGGCGCAGAAGATGGAGGCGGTCGGTCAGCTCACCGGCGGCATCGCCCATGATTTCAATAATCTGCTGCAGGTCATCTCGGGCAACCTCGAACTGCTTGCCCTGACCGTCGCCGGCGAGGCGCGGGACGAGCGTCGCGTGGCGAACGCCCAGGTCGCGGTCGCCCGCGGCTCCAAGCTCGCCAGCCAGTTGCTGGCGTTCGCCAGGCGTCAGACGCTCGAACCGAAGGTCGTCAATATCGGTCGGCTGGTGGCCGGCCTGGATCGGATGCTGCGCCGCACGATGGGCGGCGCGGTCGAGATCCGGACCGTGATCGCTGGCGGCGTGGGCAATTGCCTGGTCGATCCGACCCAGATCGAAAACGCCGTGGTCAACCTGGCGATCAACGCCCGCGACGCGATGGGCGGCGCCGGCACGCTGACGGTCGAGGTCGGCAACGCCGCGCTCGACGATAGCTATGTCCAAGGCCATGACGACGTGGCCGTCGGCCGGTATGTCATGCTGGCGGTAACCGATAGCGGCCGCGGCATGTCGCCCGAGGTCATGGCACGGGTGTTCGAGCCGTTCTTCTCGACTAAGGCCGAGGGCGGCGGTTCGGGTCTCGGCCTGTCGATGGTCTACGGCTTCGTCAAGCAATCCGGCGGCCACGTGAAGCTCTACAGCGAGGTCGGGCAGGGGACCACGGTCAAGATCTACCTGCCGCGCGTCCGCCAGAGCGAGGAGCCCGTTGTCGCGACCAGTGCCGCACCGTTCGTCGGCGGGGCCGAGACCATCCTGGTCGCCGAGGACGACGAGCAGGTCCGCGCCACCGTGGTCGAACTGTTGAGCGGTCTCGGCTACCGGGTGCTGAAGGCGAAGGACGCGGAAAGCGCGCTCACCATGATCGAAAGCGGCCTCGCGATCGATCTGCTGTTTACCGACGTGGTGATGCCGGGACCGCTCAAGAGTCCCGATCTGGCGCGCAAGGCCCGCGAGCGGCTGCCGAGCCTCGCGGTGCTGTTCACCTCGGGCTACACCGAGAATGCCATCGTCCATGGCGGCCGGCTCGATGCCGGCGTCGAACTGCTGGCGAAGCCCTACACGCGGGATGCCTTGGCCCGCAAGGTCCGCCAGTTGCTGGGCAATCGGCTGGAGGCGTGACGAGGCCGGTCGGGAACGCCGCCCTCACCCGGCTCGCTTGCGCTCGCCACCCTCTCCCGCAAGCGGTAGAGGGTTGATTCTGTTCCCTCTACCGCTTGCGGGAGAGGGAAGGGGCCCGGCCCGCAAGGGTCGGGAAGGGTGAGGGCGCGGCCCGGCTTTCAGATCCGGGTCGCCATCCAGATCGCGAGCCGCGACCCGGCCTTGATCACGGCCGACAGCGCCTCATAGCCGGGGGCGGCTTCGGCGCCATGGGCGAGGCCGGTGTCGCGATGCTCGCGCTCGTCGGCCTGGAACTTCTGGATCGCGGCCTTCAGCTCCGGCTCGGCATCGCCCAGCGCCTCGACCTGCTCCTGATAATGCTCGTCGATCACTTCCTCGACCGCGACGGTGCAGGCCATGGCGGCGCGTTCGCCCATCAGCGCGGTCGCGGCGCCCAGCGCATAGCCCGCCACGTCCCAGAACGGTCCGAGCAGGGTCGGGCGGACCCGGCGCTCGACCAGCATCCGGTCGAAGGCGGCGCGATGCTCGCGCTCCTGGACCGCCATGTGCCGGATCGTCTCGCCGACCGGCCGCTTGCCGAGGATCGCCAACTGCCCCTCATAGATGCGGGCGGCACCATGCTCGCCGGCATGATCGACGCGCACCATGCGCTTCACCTGCTCGGCCGGCACGGGATCGCCCGGCAGCCAGCGCTTCAACGAGGGTTTGGCACTCATGCGGCATATCCTTCGATCCGGCGCCGGCGGCGGCGCGCATCCCAGGCGGCACCGACCATCGCCAGGCTGAGGATCGCATCCCAGCCGGCCAGCGAGATGCCGCCCAGGCTCCATTGGATATCATCGCAGCGTACGGTCGGCGCTGCCATGATTTCCGCGGTCAGCTCCTCGATCGTCTTCGCATGGTGGCTGTTGCCGCTGACCGTGCAGGCGTCGGGGCCGGCGATCCATTTCTGCTCGACCCCGACATGGTAGGAGGCGAGGCCGGCGGCACCCAGGAACAGGAGGCCGAACAGCGCCGGGGCGTAGCGCTCGACCTCCGGGCGGCGCAGCCCCAGGAACATGCCGGCGATCACGATCGCCGCATACCAGGGCCAGCGCTCGGCCAGGCACAGCTCGCACGCGACCAGGCCCACGACCAGCTGGAAGAACCACGCGCCGGCCAGCACGGCAACCGAGGTGACGAGCACGATGACGGGAAGGGGCGGGATGCGCATGGGTCGAGGGGCTCCGTCAGCTGCCGAAGTGCACGTATTTGACCAGGAACACGCCGCCGATCAGCAGCACGGCCGACACGGTGGTGACCAGCGTCAGGCGCTTTTCGATGAAGTGGCGTGCGGGCTCCCCCACGAAATAGAGGATCGCCGCCACCAGATAGAAACGGATGCTGCGCGATACCAGACACGCGATCGTGAACAGGCCCAGGTCGAATTGCGCGAGCCCGCTGGCAATCGTCACCAGCTTGAACGGGATCGGCGTCATGCCCTTCAGCACGATGATCTCGACGCCGTATTGCAGGAACTTGTCCTTCAAGGCCTCGAAGGTCTGCATCGCGCCGTAGAACCGCAGGATCTCCTCGCCGACGCTCGCGAACAGGTAAAACCCGATGGCGTAGCCGAGATAGGCGCCCAGCACCGAGCTCACGGTCGCGACCGTCGCGTACCAGAAGGCGCGGCGCCGCTCGGCCAGGATCATCGGGATCATCAGCACGTCGGGCGGCAGCGGAAAGAACGAGCTTTCGGCGAAGGAGATGCCGGCCATGACCCAGGTCGCATTCTTTTTGCCGGCCTGGCGCAGAAGCCAATCGTAGAGACGTCGAAGCATGCCGTTCCTTTTCCCAGCCCTTGCCGTCGCCCGAGCGGACGGCGGCCCGCGGCATCTAACAGGCTCGCGCCGCCGGACGCAACCGGCGGCCATGTCGCGGGGGGCGATCCCGCGCGCGAGATTGCCATCGCCAAACCGGTGCCCGCTCGGCTATAAGCCTGCTCCCCGGATGCAGGATGTTTTTGACAGGCTGCGCTTCGGGGCGGTAAAGACGAGACCGCGACGGCTGTTCCGGACGGGAACGGACTGTCGCCTCGGATGCGGGCGTGGTGGAACTGGTAGACGCGCCGGACTCAAAATCCGGTTCCGAGAGGAGTGTCGGTTCGATTCCGACCGCCCGCACCAACCCTTCAAATCGATGATGGCCGACGCCCCCACGGGGCGCCTTGCGGTCGAGACGCTGACCGCCCGCCGGTGCCGGTGGCCGCTTCCGATTGAGCGCGCATGGCTTTTGCGTCCTGTGATATGCCAAGGACTTAACTGGCCACCAATCGGCTAGGACACGAAACGGCAGGGGAACAGTCCGCATCATGATCGTCGTGCATCACCTCAACAACTCACGCTCCCAGCGGGTTCTATGGCTGCTCGAGGAGCTGGAGGTGCCCTACACGGTCCGGCGCTACGAGCGCGACCCGGCGACCATGCTGGCCCCGAAGGAGCTGCGGGCGGTCCATCCGCTCGGCAAGGCGCCAGTCATCACCGACGGCGATCTCACGGTCGCCGAGACCGGGGCGATCATCGAATACCTGCTCGACACCTATGGCGAAGGCCGACTGCGGCCGCCGCCCGGCCCAGACCGGCGGCGGTTCACCTATTGGCTGCACTATGCCGAAGGCTCGGCAATGCCGCCGCTGCTGCTCCGCCTGGTCGCAAGCCGCCTCGCCGGACCCCAGATGCCCTGGCTGCTCCGGCCGGTCGCCCGGAAGATTTCCCAGGGCCTGCAGGACAAGCTGATCAATCCGCAGCTTCGGCTGCATCTCGATTTCATGGAGCGGGAGCTGGCCGACAGGGACTGGTTCGCCGGCCCGGAATTCACGGCCGCAGACGTGCAGATGAGCTTCCCGCTCGAGGCCGCGGTGGCCCGCGGCGGCCTCGGCGCCGACCGCCCCCGGCTGATGGCGTGGCTCGACCGGATCCACGGCCGTCCGGCCTACCAGCAGGCCCTGGCGAGCGGCGGAGATTACGAGTTGCTGCGGTGAGCCGGATCGACGGCACGGCCCGCCGAGGGTAATCTGCGCCGCTCTGACTCGAACGGAGGTCCAGCATGCAGGTCAATCCCTATCTGTCCTTCGACGGCCGTTGCGCCGAGGCGCTCAAATTCTACGAGCGCTGTTTGGGTGCGCGGACCGAGTTCCAGATAACCTTTGGCGGCTCGCCCATGGCCGACCAGGTGCCGCCGGAATGGCACGACAAGATCATGCACGCGTCGATGTCGATCGGCGATCAGGTGCTGATGGGCTCCGATGCGCCGCCCGATCGCTACAAGGCGCCGCAAGGTATGACGGTTTCGCTCGGCATCGCCGACCCGGCCGAGGCGGATCGCGTTTTCGCGGGGCTGTCCGAAGGCGCCACCATTCAGATGCCCATCCAGGAGACCTTCTGGGCGCTCCGGTTCGGCATGCTGGTCGACCAATTCGGCATTCCCTGGATGGTCAACTGCGGCAAACCGATGTGATCGGATGACGGGGGCGCGGGTTGCTGCACCGTCGCGGCTCGATATCTGAATCCTGATGCGGCGATCGCCTAACACGCGATCGCCGTTACCTGCGAGGTAATTGGACGCAAGATCGAGGGCGGATAAGCTTCGGACCATGACGAATGCCCAAGCCTCGGCCGCCCGCCCGGTCGGCGACCATCTGCGCGAATGGCGGCAGCGCCGGCGCCTGAGCCAGCTGGATCTCGCCTGCGAGGCCGACATCTCGACCCGCCATCTGAGCTTCCTCGAAACCGGCCGTGCCAAGCCCAGCCGCGACATGGTCCTGCACCTGGCCGAGCAGCTCGACATCCCGTTGCGCGACCGCAACCTGCTGCTGATCGCCGCCGGCTATGCGCCGATCTTCGCCGAACGGCCACTCGACGATCCGGCGCTCCAGGCGGCGCGCCAGGCGGTCGATCTGGTACTGAACGGGCATGGAGATTATCCGGCGTTGGCGATCGATCGCCACTGGACCCAGGTCGCGGCCAATGCCGCCGTCGGCCGGCTGCTGGCGGGGGTCGATCCGGCGCAGCTTGCCGGGCCGGTCAATGTACTGCGGCTCAGCCTGCATCCTCGGGGCCTCGCGCCCCGCATCATCAATCTCAGGGAGTGGCGCGGCCATCTCCTCGGCCGCCTGCGCCGGCAGATCGAGCTCACCGCCGATCCGGTGCTGATCCGGCTCATCGACGAACTCGCGGCCTATCCGGTGCCCTACGGCCGGGCGCCGGCCAGGGAGCCGGACCACGCCGGCGTGGTCGTGCCGCTGCAACTGCAGACCGAGGCGGGGCCGCTGGCGCTGCTGAGCACGACGACGGTCTTCGGCACACCGGTCGACGTGACCCTCGCCGAACTCGCGATCGAGGCGTTCTATCCGGCCGATGCCGCGAGCGGCGAGCTGCTGCGCCGCATGGCCGCGGGCTGAAGCCAATCTTGGTTTGGACGGTGCGTGGCGATCCTTTATAGGATGTGCATGCCCAACCTTTCCGGTCGTTCGCGAAACCCCGCCCCATGAAGCTTGCCATCGTCGACCATGCGCTCGTCGACCTGAACGGCCATCACTATGAATATGACGGTGCGCTCGCGGCAGCAGGTCGCGCGCGCGACCTCGCGGTCACCGTGCTCTCGAACCGCAGCTATCGAGGGCCGACCGACGAGTTCGAGATCCTGCCCTGGTTCGGCCAGGGCTACTACGACCTGACCTCGGGCGGGTTGGCCCGGCGCCTGGCCTATCGGGGCCTGTCGGCCTTGCCGCACGGTCTCGCGCGCCCATTGCAGGACGGGGTGCGCATGGTGTGGAACCAGCGTCACCGGCGGCGCCGTACCGTGAAAGACAGTTTCGGGCGCGATTTTCTCGCCGCATGCGACCGGCTGCGGCTCGGCCCGGACGATCATGCCCTGATCCACACCATCGGCGTCGACGAGCTCGACGCCCTGGTCGAGACGCTCACCCAGACCGATCGCGCCTGGCCGTGGATCCATCTGCAGCTGGTGCGCCGGATCGAGGAGTTCGGCGCCGGCCGCCCGCGCGAGCGCAGGCCCGCCGCCGTGCTGGCCCGGCTCCATGCCAGCCATGCGGCGGCACGGGTACGGCTCTATTCGGATACCGAGGAATTGGCGGCGGCCTACAGTGTCATGACCGGCCAGTCAGTCGGCGTGTTGCCGATCGCGTTCCGCCACGACCTGATCCAGGCGGCGGTGGCCGCATCGCCGCCGCGTCCGGCCGACGCCCCGATCACCATCGGCTATCTCGGCAATGCCCGGCTGGAGAAAGGCTTCCAGCATCTGCCCGATCTGGTCGAGCAGGTGACCGTCCGGCTCGGTTGGGCCGGCAGGGTGCGGTTCCATTTCCAATCCCCGTACAATATCCCGGCCGGCGAGCCCGGCATCGGCTCCGCGCGTGCGCGGCTCGCCGCCTTCCCGGCCGACCTGGTGACGCTCGAGGATCGGGTGCTGACGACCGAGCAGTATTACCGGATGCTGGCCGGGATCGACGTGCTCGTGCTGCCCTATGACGGCGCGCGCTACGATATCCGCTCGTCCGGCATTCTGGTGCAGGCCCGTGTCGCCGGTACGCCGATGGTGGCGCCGCAGGGATCCTGGATCGCGCGCCAGGCGCCGGCGCCGGCCGGCGAGGCGTTCCGAGGGCCGGGCGACCTGGCCGATGCGCTCGGCCGGCTGCTCGAGCGCTATGAGGCGGCCCGCGCGGCCGCGGCGGCGGAAGCGTGCGTCTGGCGCCGGGAGCAATCGCCCGCCTGCTACCTGGATCAGCTGCTGGCGGCGGGGAGGGCATGATGGGCGACGGCCGCGGGCTGATCCTCGACCGCGACGGCGTGATCAACGTCGACATCAACTTCCTCCACCGGATCGAGGATGTGGTCTTCGTCGACGGGATCTTCGAGCTGGTCCGCGCGGCCAAGGCCGCGGGCTATGCCGTGGCGATCGCGACCAACCAGTCCGGCATCGGCCGCGGCCTCTATAGCGAGGCCGAGTTCCACGGGCTGATGCGCTGGATGGGTGATCGGTTCACAGCCGAGGGCGGCGGGATCGACGCGCTCTATTTCTGCCCACATCACCCGACCGAGGCGATCGGCGCCTATCGGCGCGATTGCCCGTGCCGCAAACCGAAGCCCGGCATGTTCCTGCAGGCGATCGCCGAACTCGGGCTCTACCCGAAGCACTCCTGGACCATCGGCGACAATTGGCGCGATGTCGAGGCGGGGGCGACGGCCGGGGTCGCGGGCCGTGTGCTGCTCGATCCGACCGGCGCGCCCGTTCATCAGGAGCGCGGCCATTGGGTCGCCCCCAGCCTGGCCGACGCCCAAGCGCTGATGGGGCTAACGTGAAGCCTCGCGTCCTGCTCTGGCAATGGCAGCGCCGCGGCGGGGGGCCGAAATATACTGCCGAGCTGGCCCGGGCGCTCGCTGCGCGCGGCCGGGTCGACGCGGCGCTGTCGGTCTCGCGCCAGGCCGAGATCATCGCGGATTACCGGGCGATCGGCGTGCCGATGCAGGAGATCGATACCTACCGCGGCGGCCGGGAGTTCGTGACGGCGACCCTGCGGCTGCCTGCGGTCCGTGCCGCCTTCCGCGGCTATCTCCGGCGCCAGCGGATCGAGGTCGTGGTGGCGACTATGTCCCATCTGTGGAACCCGATGATGGTCGACGTCGTCGCCCGGGCCGGCGCGCGCCTCGTGACCGTGGTGCATGACGCCGACTCCCACCCGGGCGACACCTATCCGTTCCGCCAGAGCATGATCGCCCGCGAGCTCAAGGCGAGCGACCGGGTCGTCACCCTCAGCGACCATGTCGCGGCCGGCGTCCGGGCGAATTTCGCCTATCCGGCCGAGCGCATGGCGGTCATCCCCCATGGCATATTTCGTTTCGATGCCGGATCGACCGGCGCGCAGCGCCGGTCCGAGGGCGAGCCGTTTCGCTTCCTGTTCTTCGGCCGCCTGCTGCCCTACAAGGGGCTGGACCTGCTGATGGCGGCGGTCGAGCGGATCGATCCTGGGGTGAATTTCGAGCTGGCGATCGTGGGCTCGGGCGATCTGGGCCCGCTGGCGGCGCGGGTCGCTGCCCATCCCCGCGTCCGGCTCGACTGCCGCTGGATTCCCGAGGAGGCGGTCGCCGGCATCTTCGCCGCGGCCGACGCGACGGTGGCGCCCTATCGCGAGGCGAGCCAGTCCGGTGTGCTGGCGGCCTCCTACGGCGCCGGCCTGCCGACGATCGTGACGCCGGTCGGCGGCCTCGCCGAACAGGTCACCCCGTTCGGCGCTGGCCTCGTCGCCGAGGATCTCTCCCCCGCTGCCTTCGCCGCCGCCATGACCCGGCTCGCGACCGATCCCGATCTGCATCGGCGGCTCAAGGCAAATGCCGTCGCGACGGCCGCGGGGCCGCTGTCCTGGGACCGGATCGCCCAGCAATTCGAGGATGTGATCCAGGGCTTGTAGGCAGGGGCCGCGGCGGCGCCCTCACCCGCCTCGCTGCCGCTCAGCACCCTCTCCCGCAAACCGCGGGAGAGGGAAGGGGCCCGGCCCGCAAGGGCTGGGAAGGGTGAGGGGCGTCCTACCGAACGTTTGCGGCGGTCTGGCCGAACAGCACCTTCTTCGCTTCCTCGCTCACCGTCGGCTGGGTCGAGATCGCCTTGCCCTTCTCATAGGCGACGACGGTCGCCGGCCGTTCCTTGATGGCGTGGAACCAGCGCTTCAGATGGGGGAAGTCGTCGAGGTTCTGGCCCTGGCGCTCATGCGGCACGATCCAGGGATAGGCCGCCATGTCGGCGATCGAATAGTCGCCGACGATGAAGTCCCGGTCGGCCAGCCGCTTGTTCAGCACGCCGTAGAGCCGGTTGGTCTCGTTGACGTAGCGATTGATCGCATACTCGATCTTCTCGGGCGCGTAGACCGCGAAGTGATGGTTCTGCCCGGCCATCGGCCCGAGCCCGCCCATCTGCCAGAACAGCCACTGCAGCGTGTCGTAGCGCTTGCGGGTGTCGGGGGACAGGAACTTGCCGGTCTTCTCCGCCAGATAGACCAGGATGGCGCCCGACTCGAACACCGTGATCGGCGCGCCGCCGTCCTTGGGCGCGGTATCGACGATCGCGGGCATGCGGTTGTTGGGGGCGATTGCGAGGAAATCCGGATTGAACTGCTCGCCGGTGCCGATGTTGACCGGCTTGATCTCGTAAGGAACGCCGGCTTCTTCGAGGAACAGCGTGATCTTGTGCCCGTTGGGCGTCGGCCAGTAGTGAAGTTCGATCATCTGGGGGCAGGCTCCCGGAAGGATTCTGGGGAAGGGATCGCGCGGAACGCGCAAGGTCTTCTTAGATGGGACGCCCGGCTGGCTTTGCCACTATTCGGCCGGCTGGCGCCGCGTCACGAGTTTGTGCGCTTCGCCGATCTGCCAGGTAATGAGGCCGGGCAGGAAGATGATCGCATCGCGGATGCGCCGCGCGATGGCGACGGCGAGCGCCGTGCCCGGGTCGAGCCCCAGCATCGAGCCCAGGACGATGAAGCCGCCCTCCTGCACCCCGACCGCGCCCGGCACCACGAAGGCGGCGGAGCTGATGGCTTGGGATAGCGATTCAAGCAGCACCGCGTCGTAGAGATCGACCGGGTGACCCATGAACTGCAGCGCCAGATAGATTTCGCCGGTGCCGAGGGTCCAGCCGATCAATTGCCAGCCGATCGAGCTCAGCACCCGGCCGGGGCGGCGGTAGACCAGGCGCAGCACCCGGTCGAGCCGGGCGGCATTGCCGACCAGATCGGCCCAGCGGTCGCCGAACAGTGCGCCGACCAGCTTGGCGCCCATGTTGACGATGCCCATGCGCTGGATCGCGACCAGGCCGGCGACCATCGGCAGGAAGGCGAGCAGGCCGAAGATCACACGCCAGACGACGGCGGTGTCTTCGATGTGCAGCAGCAGCAGCACCAGGCCGGCAACCGTGAACAGGAACTGGCTGACCAGCGTCAACGTGATGTCGCTGATCAGGCTGGCGGCGACGGGGGTCGGCCGGAAGCCCATGCGGGTCAGCACACGATAGGAGACGACTTCGCCGCCGATGCGCGCGACCGGCAGCAGCCCGTTCACCGACTCGCGCAGCCAGACCGAATAGGTCATCTGCAGGATCGACGGCGGCGGGCCCGCGACGAACAGCACGCGCCAGGCGATCGCCATGACGACCATGGGCACGATATGGAACAGGCTGGCCCAGACCAGCCCCATGCCGGCGGTGCTGAGGGCGGTCGTGACCGGATCGATGCCCTCGTAGACCAGGATGGCGGTCAGCAGCGCCACGCCGACGAGGCCGAATAGGCTGGCCCAGCGGATCATGCGGCGCTCCTTGCGACGCTGGCGGCGCTCCTTGCGGCGCTCATGCGGCGCTCCTGGCGCGGCCCGCGGCCGCGGGTGCCCGGGCCAGATCGGTGAAGCTGGTGCGCTCGATGCCATGGGCCGCGACCAGCCGCTTCACCTCGGGCGAGAGCAGGGCCGCCAGCTCATCGGCATGGCGATAGGTCGGCATGGTCCGGGCGAGCTTCGGTGAGAGCGACGTCGCCGGATGGAAATAGATCTCGCTGACGCCGTCGGGCAGATGCGGGATCAGGGCCGCGACGCGCGCCTCGGTCACCGCCCCGGACCAGGCGAGGCCAAACACCTGGTCGTTGGTCATCATGCCCTGGCGCTTCAGCATCGCCTTCAACTGCCCGGTCCAGGCCCGGAGTGCTGCTGCGCCGAGGCCGCCTGCGGCGGCTTGGCCGTCGGCGGCGGCGACGGGACCGGCCGGCTCGACCGGCAGGCGCACGGCCTTCAGCCCATAGTCGCGGCCGATCTCGACGATCAGCCGTGCCACGGTCGGATGCAGGTGGATGTGCTTGTGGGTATTGGCATGATCGAGCGGCAGCCCGGTGCGCCGGAACGCCTCGAACTGCGCGCGGATCTCGCGGGCAAGCTGGGCGCGCACGCCCGGCTTGAAGAAGAAGCGGAAGCCGGCCGAAACCATGTTGCTGGGGAAGCGGCCGGTGGCGTCGACCAGGTCGGGGATGTCGGCCGGGTCGGACACCGGCGTCGCCTCGACCAGGGCCACATGCAGGCCGACGCGCAAGGTAGGGCAGCGGCGGGCGATGGCCACGGCCGCCTCGGCCGCGTCCTCGCCGACCATCAGGCTGGCCGCGGCCAGCACGCCATCCCGGTGGGCGATCTCGATCGCCTCATTGACCGCCGGGTCGAGGCCGAAATCGTCCGCCGAGAAGATGACCCGCTTCATGCCGGGTGAGCCGAAGCGAGGCGTCAGCCCCGCTTCAGCCGGCGACCTGATGCCGCTCGCGCAGGAACTGGAAGAACTCGACGCCTTCGCGCAGGCGACGAACCAGCATCTGCGGGCTGCGGATCATCTCGTTCAGGATCGAAAGGATCTTGCTGCGGCGGAAATAGAACCGCCGGTACATGACCTCGACTGCCTCGAAGATCTCAGTGTGGCTCAGGTGCGGGTAATGCAGCGGCGCCATCTGCACGCCGTGCTCGTCGATCAGCTCGGCATGTTCGATGTCGAGCCACTTGTTCTCGACCGCCTGGTTGAACAGGAACGTGCCGGGATAGGGCGCCGCCAGCGACACCTGGATCGTATGCGGATTGATCTCGGTCGCGTACCGGATCGTCTCCTCGATCGTTTCCTTGGTCTCGCCCGGCAGGCCCATGATGAAGGTGCCGTGGATCTTGATGCCGAGCTTGTGGCAGTCGCTGGTGAACTTCTTCGCGACTTCGATCCGCATGCCCTTCTTGATGTTGTGCAGGATCTGCTGGTTGCCCGACTCGTAGCCGACCAGCAGCAGGCGCAGGCCGTTCTCCTTCAGGACCTTCAGGGTCTCGTAGGGCACGTTCGCCTTAGCATTGCACGACCAGGTCACGCCGAGCTTGCCGAGCTCGCGGGCGATCGCCTCGGCGCGCGGCAGGTCGTCGGTGAAGGTGTCGTCGTCGAAGAAGAATTCCTTGACCTGCGGGTAATGCTTCTTCGCCAGCTTGATCTCTTCGATCACATGCTCGACCGAGCGCGTGCGGTAGCGATGGCCGCCGACCGTCTGCGGCCACAGGCAGAAGGTGCAGCGCGACTTGCAGCCGCGGCCGGTATAGATCGAGATGTACGGGTGCTGGAGGTAGCCGATGAAATAGTCCTCGAGGCGCAGGTTCTGCTTGTAGACCTCGGTGACGAACGGCAGCTCGTCCATGTTCTCGAGAATGGCGCGGTCGCGGTTGTGGACGATCTCGCCCGCGGCGTTGCGGTAGGAGATGCCGTCGACGTCGGCCCAGTCGCGGCCCTCGGCGATTTCCTTGATGGTGAAATCGAACTCGTTGCGCGCGACGAAATCGACGACCGGGGCGGACTGCAGGCTCTTCTCGGCCTCGACCGCGACCTTGGCGCCGATGAAGCCGATCTTGAGCTTCGGATTCGCCTGCTTCATCGCCTCGGCGACCTTGACGTCCGACGCGAAGGACGGGGTCGAGGTGTGCATGACGCACAGCTCGTAGCCTTCCTTGGCCTGGTCGTCGAGCACGTCCTTGAGGCTGACGCGGGCCGGCGGCGCGTCGATCAGCTTGGAGCCCGGCACGAGGGCGGCCGGCTGGGCCAGCCAGGTCGGGAACCAGAACGACTTGATCTCGCGTTTCGCCTGGTACCGGGACCCCGCGCCACCGTCGAAGCCTTCAAAGGACGGGGCCTGGAGGAACAGGGTCTTCATCATGCCAAAGGATCTCCCTCGAAAGTCAGTTCGCCGCGCTGATCGACCTGAAAACTCTGATCGCGCCACGTCACTCGTTGCCCGCAGAAGCTTGCGACGAGGATAAAGAAGGACAAGACGTCGCGGATCGGTACCAGGGCCGCCCGAAGCGGGATCAGACCGAACATTCGGCTGCACGTATATATCAGAGCCTCGCGGGCCGCTAGAGCCGCCGCGAGCGCCAGCCATGCGCCGTCGGCGAAGCCGCTGGCCGGCAGCGCCAGAAGCGCGAAGGCCACCGGATTGGTGATGACCGAGGCGGCCGCACCCGCCGGCGTGATCGAGCGGATCGTCCGCTGCCAGCGCAGCTCATGGCGGAACAGCGCGCCCATGTCGGGCTCGAGCACGATATTCTCGATCACGTAGGGCGAGATCACCACCTTGTAGCCGGCGGCGCGCACGAGCGTGCCCAGTACGTAATCATCGGCCAGATGGTTGATGAGGGCACCGAATCCGCCGACCTCGGCCAGCGTCGAACGCCGGAGCGCCATGGTCGCGCCGAAGCAGCCGGGATCGGCGCCGAACAGGCGGCCGACCAGGACCGAGGGCAGGAAGCCGTTGTTGATGAAGGCAGCACCCAGGGCCGAGGCGATGCCGCGCTCGGGCCGGCCCTTGTAGAGGCAGGTCACCAGGCCGACACCGTCGGCCATCAGCGGGCCGACGACGGCGTCCAGATAGTGCGGCTCGACCCGCATGTCGCTGTCGGCGATGACCAGCACCTCGTGCTTGGCCACGGCCATCATGTTGGCGAGATTGCAGATCTTGAAATTGGTGCCGGGCAGGGCGCCGTCGATGACGAGCGCCACGTCGGCGTCGGGCAGGTCGGCGATGACCTGGCGCGCGATCGCCACCGCCGGGTCCGACTCGCGATGAGCGCCGATCACGACCTGGACCGGCCCGTCATAGGCCTGGCGGCAGAAGGAGCGCAGATTCTCGTAGAGGCCGGGGTCGGCGCCGCAGACCGGCTTCAGGATCGTGACCGATGGGCGCCGGGTCGGCGCGGCCGCACGCTGCCGGCCGAACGACCAGACCGCGAAGACCGCCGTGATGAGATAGGCAATGCCGATGAGGCTCGCCCCGATCCCCACGTCCCCCAGAATGTCGATACCGTCGAACAAGTGTGCGTCATCCTCAATATCAGGGCCGGCCAGATCCCCTGCGGCCGGTCCGTGATGCCGATCGGTGCCGCCGGTTCAACCGTCTGGCACCACAGTCCTTCTCGACCTCTCGAACAATAGCTGAAACGCCCGAGGTCGAGGCGTGCGAACAATCGATGACAAGGCATCCTTGTCGCCGTGGCGGGCATGTAATGTCAAGCAAACGGCGCGCAAGCCGCGGCCGGCGCTTTTGCGCCGGTGCCGGAGCAGGGCAGCATTGAGCGGCACCGATCGCACAGATACTGGACTTGGTCGCCGACTTGGTCATGGGCGGCGCGACCCGGTGATCGCCGGCAGGTGCAGACCGGTCCTAAGCCAACAGGCTGCGCAGCGATTCCAGCAGGGATTGCCCAAGCTCGCCGAAGCAAAATGGCGTGAGGTTCACCCCGGGATATCAGGTGCACTCACGGCACCATGGGATATACTGTCCGGATATCCCGTCTATAGGGGGTGTGATGACCCGAACCACGCTTTTTCAGACCAATCGTTCGCAAGCCGTCCGGCTGTCGAAAGAGGTGGCTTTTCCCGAGAATGTCCGGGAAGTCGCAATCCTTCGCGACGGGGCTCGGCGCGTAATCGTTCCGGCCAACGCGGTCTGGGACGATTTTTTTGACGCCCCGGGGATCGATCTGGGTGAACGTGACGAGCCGAAGGCACAGGTGCGCGACGGCTTCTGAGATGCTGCGCTACATGCTCGATACGAACCTGTGCATCCGTGTGCTGCGCGATCGGCCCGCGGGACTGCGGGCGCGATTCAATGCCGAGGCCGATACGCTGTGCATCTCGACCGTCACGCTCGCGGAGCTGCTGTACGGCGCGGAGAAGTCGGCCAAGCCGATCGAGAACCGGCATGAGGTCGAGCGGTTCGCGGCACGGCTCGCTGTCCTGTCCTTCGACGATGCGGCGGCCGCCCATTCGGCCGAGATCCGGGCATCCCTGGAGCGCCGCGGCCTGCCAATCGGCGGATATGACCTGCTGATCGCCGGCCACGCCCGCAGCCGGGGGCTGGTCATCGTGACCGGCAATCTCAATGAATTCATCCGTGTCGAGGGCTTGAGGGCCGAAGACTGGTTTGCCTGACCGCACCTGCGCCTTGATTATGCCGCCTCGGTCATCGGGGCCAGCGGCAGGGTGACCACGGCCTTGAGGCCCGGCTTGTTGTCGTCGAGCGCGATCGTGCCGCCGTGGAGCCGGACGACGGCGCGCGCCAGGCTCAGGCCGAGGCCGTTGCCCTCCGTGGTCCGGCTGGCTTCGAGCCGGTAGAAGCGGTCGAAGACCCGCTCGCGCTCCGCGGCCGGAATGCCCGGGCCGTTGTCGGCGACGGCAAGCCGGGCCATCGCCCCGTCCGTGTCGACGCGGATCGCGACCGCGCCGCCCGACGGCGTGTACTTGACCGCGTTCTCGACCAGATTGGCGACGGCGCGAGACAGCATGTGCCGGTCGCCGCGCACCTCGATCGGCCCGGGGCCGGTCTCGACAGTCAGGCGCAGTCCATTCTCCTCGGCAACCGGCTCGTAGAGATCGGCGAGGTCGCGGGCGAAGGCACCGAGATCGAGCGGCGCCATCCGGCCGCGCGGGCTGCCTGCCTCGGCCTCGGCGATGTCGAGCAGGGCGGTGAAGGTCGCCAGCAGGTGATCGGCCTCGGCGATGGTCTGCTGCAGCACGTCGCGATAGCGCTCGGTCGAGGGCGGCTCGAGCAGCGCCACCTCGATCCGGCTCCGGAGCCGGCCGAGCGGCGAGCGCAGGTCATGGGCGATATTGTCGGTGACCTGGCGCATGCCGGCCATCAGCCGCTCGATCTGGTCGAGCATGGCGTTGAGATTCTGGGCCAGCCGGTCGAACTCGTCGCCGGAGCCTTTCAATGGAACGCGCCGGCCGAACTCGCCGGCCATGATCCGGTCGCTCGTGCGGTTGATCGTCTCGATCCGGGCGAGCGCGCGGCGGCTGAGCACGATGCCGCCGATCAGGCCCAGCACCACCATCAGCGCACCCGACGAGGCGAGCGCCGCCACGATGCGGTTGCGGAAGGCGACGTTCTCCGCCAGATCGCGCCCGACCAGCAGCTGCACGCCGCCGGCCAGCACGAAGCTCGTGGCCTGGGCGATATGAGGGCCGTCGCGCTGCCCGTCGGCATTCAGCCGGAAGCGCATCCAGCCGTCCTTCTCGACCTCGAGATCAGGCCAGCGCGACAGGTTGCCGGCGAGCGGATGCTGGCGCTGGTCGGTCAGCAGATAGAGCATGCTCGAGCCGCGCTCCGGATTCGAGCGCTCGTTGATCACCGCGACCAGGCCGGCGAGCCCGCGCTGGCGATATTGCTCGGCGAGGCCGGTGATCTCGGCGTCGATCGTCTCGTCGGTCTGATGGGTGGCGTAGACGACCGTCTGCCAATAGATCAGCGCCAGCATCGCCAGCATGGAGCCGGCGAACAGCGCGAAATAATAGACCGCGAGCCGGAAGGTCGAGGTTCGGACGAGGTCGATCAGGCGGCCTTGAGACAGTAGCCGGCTCCTCGGACGGTGTGCAGCATCGGCTTGGCGAAGCCCTTGTCGATCTTCTGTCGAAGCCGGCTGATATGCACGTCGATGACGTTGGTCTGCGGATCGAAATGATAGTCCCAGACCTGCTCCAGGAGCATCGTTCGCGTGACGACATGGCCGGCATTGCGGGCCAGGTACTCGAGCAGGCGGAATTCGCGCGGCAGGAGTTCGATCTCCGCCGTGCCGCGCCGGACGGTGCGCGCCAGCAGGTCGATCTCGAGCTCACCGACCTTGAGCTTGGTCTCGCTCTTGCCGCCCGCGCCCCGGCGCAGCAGCGACTCGAGCCGCGCCATCAATTCGGAAAAGGCATAGGGCTTGGTCAGGTAGTCGTCGCCACCGGCCTTGAGGCCGCGCACCCGATCGTCGACCTGATCGAGCGCCGACAGGATCAGCACCGGCGTCGCATTGTCCGACGCCCGGAGTGCCGCGACGATCGCGAGGCCGTCCATGCCCGGCAGCATGCGGTCGAGGATGATGGCGTCGAACCGTTCGGTCGTCGCCAGCATCAGCCCCTCGCGCCCGTCGGCCGCATGGTCGACGGTATGGCCGCTTTCCTTCAGGCCCTTCACCAGAAAGGCGGCGGCCTCGCGATCATCCTCGACGACGAGCAGCTTCATGGAAGCGGGTACCTGATGGCAGCGGGCTGGGGGGAAGCGGGGGCCCTCCGCCCGTCACGCCCGGACGGAGTCCGGGCCTCTCCAGGGGGGCGGGAGATCGCCGGGACAGGTCCGGCGAAGACGAGGCGGAGGGTAGGCGGTACTTCGTGATCAGCCGTTCTTGTCGTCCGGGGTAAGGGCCACATAGCGGTTCTGGCCGTGGCGGTTGACCAGCAGCAGGACCGACTTCGACTTGCCGGACTTGGTGGCTTCCTTGACCTTCTGGACGATGTCGTCCGGCTTGCTGACCGGCGTCTGGTCGACCTGGACGATGACGTCGCCGGCCTCGATGCCCTTGTCGGCCGCCGGGCTGCCGTCCTTGACCCGCGAGACCAGCACGCCGTTGACGTCCTTGGG
>Ga0070730_10000615_pt1 | contig 39276 bp, 41 predicted proteins | sample Coa_R1_3_FD_66447 | JGI IMG/M metagenome (GOLD analysis project Ga0070730, IMG submission 66447) | Surface soil microbial communities from Centralia Pennsylvania, which are recovering from an underground coalmine fire - Coalmine... | ecosystem: Environmental > Terrestrial > Soil > Unclassified ...
GGTGGCGCCAGGCGCCGCCGCGCGAGACGCGCCGGGTGCCTGCGGCCGGGCCGCGCGGATCGCGTTCTGCCAGCGTGGCGTACGCGTCGGCGGCGTACCAGTCGCCGCACCACTCGTGCACGTTCCAGCCCATGTCGCGCAGGCCAAAGGGGTTGGCGGGGCCGCTGCCCGCCGGCGCGGGCCGGTCCATCGGCGCGTCGGCCAGCGGCAGGCCGGAGGCGGTCAGCGGCAGCCCGTTGCCCCAGGGATACAGCCCGCCCTCAACGCCGCCCCGGGCCGCGTACTCCCACTCGGCCTCCGTCGGCAGGCGCAGGCGGCGACCCGTCCGTGCGGAGAGCCAGGCGCAGTAGTCGACGGCGTCCTGCCAGCGCACGCCGACGACGGGCTGCGCGGGATCGGTGAAGCGCGGATCGCGCCAGAAGCGCGGCGGGCGGCCGCAGGCGGCGACGAAGGCCGCGTATTCGTGGTTGGCCACGGGCGTGCGGGCGAGCGCGAACGGCGGTAGCCAGAGGCGGCGCGGCGGCCGTTCGTCGGGGCGGCCGTCGCGGCTGCCCAGCGTGAACCAGCCGCCCGGCAGGGCGACCAGGTCGGGAAGCAACGTGGCCGCCGGGGAGTCGCTCGCCGTCATCGCGCCACATCCTCCGCGCGATCTGCCGCTGCGAGCGTACCACGCGCTCATCGAACGGACCCGAGCCGGCCGCTGGGCCAATTGGACTGCCCGATCCGGTCCTAAAGGACTGGCGGACGCTGCCCCAATTTTTCTTGACGTGTTTTTGACTCCGGCGCATCATCGAGGTGGAGGCGGATGCTCATCTGAGTGTTCGCTCGACTCCACGTCGCGCGTCGCGCGGCGGTAAACCTGGGAGTGGGGCTATGCTCATAGCTCTGATCGCGATCCTGGCGTTCTTGCTGGCGGTCTTCGCGATCACGAAAGTGGTCGCATTTCTGATCGGGCTGGTGTTTCTGCTGCTCGTGGCCACGCTGTGCGGCGCCATCGCCGAGCACATGCTGCACTACGACAGCGACGGCATCCTGACCACGGTGGGAGTAGGATTGGTCGGCTCGGTGATCGGCTGGCTGATCGCCAGGGTGCTGCACCTGCCGACCTGGCCGCACATCGCCAGCCTGCCGATCGTCTGGACGGTGGTTGGCTCGCTGGTGCTGGTGGCCGGCATGAAGGTCGTGTCGCCCCCGTCGCGGCGGCGGCAGCTGGGCAGCGGCAAGGGGCTGCTGCGCTAGTCCACGGCTGAACCACGGAAACCGCTGAACACGCCGGCCGGAGTCTTCGCTTCGGCCGGCGATTTTGCTTGCCGCCTGCCCTGCAACCGGCCGAGGTGCGCGCGAGCGTGTCGAGTTTGGCACGCGATGGCGGCTACGACGCGCCCCAGCCGGCCACGAGCGCGGCCAGCGCGTCGCGCCAGATCCGCTCCGCGTAATCTTGGGGGAACGCACAGCGGAGTTCGAGCGCGGCCAGGCCCTCGCAAAGCGCGTGAAACTCGTAGAGTGCGTCGGGAAGCGTGCGTAACCCGAGCTGCCCCGCCGCTGCAAGCCGGCTGACTCTGCTCCGGAGTCCGTCCAAGGCGTGCTCGGCTGCGTCGCGGAACCCCTCGGTGAGTTCCGATGGGGCCGCGACACGCTGCACCGCGAGCTGGAACAGTGCCGGATGCTGGAGCACGAAACGACGAAAGTCCCGTACATCCGCCTCCACCAGGTCAACAGCCGGATCCTCGGTTACCGGTAACGCGATAAGCGCGGTCCGGAGCAGGTCGAAGCCGCGGACACCAAGCGCCACGACGAGGCCGTCCTTCGAACCGAACACGCTGTAAACAGCGCGGGTGGTCGTGCCGACCGCGCCTGCCACACGCCGGACCGAAAGCGCCTCCAGACCGTCCGTGGCAACCATGCGTTCCGCGGCATCGAGGAGGGCGAGCCGGGTCCGCTCATCATGTTCCTTGGGTCGCCCCATTGCTTGACATCCTATCGTGACGATGTTACGTTACATCGTATCAGAAACCCCAGTGACGCGAGCAGGAGGACCATACCATGACCAGTGTGCCGCAACAGGCCGACTTCGACACCCAACCGCCCGTGCCGGTGGCCGAGTACGAGCAGGTCGTCAAGCGGGTCAACGTCGGCTACGAGCTGCTCTTTACGCTGACCAGGTGCTGCTTACGTGCCCTTGCGCAGCCCGCATTGCAGCTGCTCGTCGTCGGAGCCGGCGGCGGGGCGGAGCTCGAGGAGTTTTTGCCGGCCAATCCCGGCTGGCAGATCACCGGCGTGGACCCGTCGCGGGAGATGCTGGCGCTGGCGCAGGCCAAAGCCAGGCGACTGGGCCTGCAGGAGCGCGTGGACCTGGTGCGGGGCAGCGTCGATGAGCTGCCGGCCGAGCCACGATTCGACGCGGCGACCTGCATGTTCGTGCTGCACTTCCTGCCGGATGAAGGCAAACTGGCGCTCCTGCGGGGCATCGCGCGGCGACTGCGCCCTGGGGCGCCCCTGTTGGTCGCCAGCGGCGTCCGCCCCGACGGCGGCGGCTTTGAGGAAGATCTGCTGGGTGCCTGGCAGCAGTACGGGGAGGCGCAGGGGATGCCTGCCGAGCGGATGGCGGCGACGATCGCCCAGATCTTGGCGCAGCCGGCGACCCCATTGGCGGAGTACGAGCGCCTGCTGCGCGATGCCGGCTTCGGTCGCAGCACTCGGCTCCTCAGCGTCCTGGGCGGCGGCATCACGGCCTGGCTCGCACGCTAGGCCGCGTGCCGTTTGTGTGACCCTGCCGATCGGCCGTCCGCAGTCATCGGGCGCTGGCGGAAAGCAACGCCGCCGGCGCCGGCGGCGTTCCAGCTTTGCGGCACGGACGTCCGTGGCTCCGTTGCCGATTTGCGGCCGCGCCCGGCTCAATCATGCAGCGGCGTGTAGGCGACGCGGAACGACGGATTCAGCATCTGCAGGCGTGTGACCAGGGCCAGCACGCGGCCGAGATCCTGGTTCGGCACGCGCAGCTCCACGCCGTCGCTCTCCCGCGTTTGCAGCATCACCCGGTACATCGGCACCCCTCCTCGCCTGCCCGGCCCGGCGGCACACCCGTGGCGCGCAACACAAAAGCCGCCGCGGGAGCGCATCCCGCGGCGGCATCGCCAGCGTCGTCGGCCTTCGACGGTGTTCGGCTGTCTGCAATCTTCTGTTGTCTGGCGTCTCATGAGGCTCCGGCGGCGCGCTGCCGCGCCTGTGCTGTCCTCACCTTCAGTATCGATCAGGTGGCGGCGATTCACAAGAGCGAAGATGCCTACACGCTCGCTCTGATTTTACGCGCCGATCACATAACCACTTCTTCCGGCTCAACGCTGCGATCGTTGAGGCGAACACCCGGCCCGATCAGGGCTGCCTGACCGGCCACGGCCGCATCGAGCCGCGCGCCGGCGCCGACGTTGCAGCCGTCGGCCAGCACGGAGCCCGTGATGCGGGCCTCCGCATCGATCGTGCAGGAGTTCCACAGCACCGAGCGCTCGATCGTCGCGCCGGGGCCGATGCTGCTGCCGTCGCCGATCGCCAGCGGGCCGATCAGCCGGGCGCCGGCGCCGATCTGCACCCCGCTGCCAAGCAACACGGGGCCGGCCAGCTCCGCGTCCGGCGCGACCTTGGGCGGGGTCAAGGCGGCGGGATCGTCGTGGGCGCAGAGCGCGGCGAGCGCGGGCCATGGGCGCAACGGCAGGACGCGCAGCGCGGGCTCCGCCAGCAGCCGCAGTTGCGCTTCGAGGTAGCGGCCCGGCGTGCCGATATCGACCCAGAAGCAGCGCTCACAGAACGCCTGCACCCGCTCGCCGCCGGCGATGAGCTGCGGGAACAGCTCCGTCTCCACCATCGAGCGGCGGCCGGCGGGCACCCGTTCCAGCACCCACGGCTCGAACAGCCAGACGCCGGCGTTCGCCCAGTGCGAGGGAGCGGTGCCCGGCGGCGGCTTCTCCACGAACTGCAGCACGCGGTCCTCGCCGTCCAGCTGCGCCACGCCGAACATCGAGGGGTCATCGACCTCGATGAAGAAGATGCTGACCGCGGCGTCGTACTGCTGGTGCCGCGCGATCAACGGCGCAAGCTGCACGTTGGTGAGGATGTCGCCGTTGAAGGCGAAAAACGGCTCGCGCAGCCGCTCGCGGAACTGGGCGATGGCGCCGCCGGAGCCGAGCGGCTCGGCTTCCACCTGCATCGTCAGCCGGATCCGCCAGCGGCTGCCGTCGCCGAAGTAGCGCTGAATCGCGTCGGGTTGGTGGCCGAGCGCGAGCATGACCTCGTCGACGCTCTGCCCGCGCAGGTAGTCGAGCATGTGCTCCAGAAAGGGCCGGCCGAGGATCGGAACCATCGCCTTGGGCGTGCGCCGGGTCAGCGGCCGCAGCCGCGTGCCCTCACCACCAACGAGAATGACGCCCTGCACCCGCTGCCGGCCTCCCGCGCTACGCCTGTGTACCTAGTGTAGTCCGAGTCGAGCGCAGGCGCCGCCCGAGCTCGCGGCCGGAGTCATGTACGGGAAGGCACGCGGAACCAGCCGCGTGCCTTACTCCTGTTACTCCTGTTACTCCTGTTACTCTTGGATGAGGTGCACGGGAGTCCACTGCCGCTTGCCGGAGGCCTGGCCGGTCGCGGCATCACGCGGTGAGACGACGCCCAGCGTGAAGAACGTGCCCGCAACCGCCTGCCCTAGCCCGGCCGCGCCGAAGAGATATCCGCCGACCTCGTCGCTCACCGTCTCCTGCTCCATCTCGGCGAACTGCTGCGCCGACAGCCGGCACTGCTCGAGCAGGGCGCGAGGGACCAGATACGCCTGCCCGCGGTCGTCGCGCAGCAGCAAGGCCTCCACGTGGTCGTCACCCATGGCGGTGCTCCCCCTTCGCTGCCCGCACCCGTGGGGCGGGCGCCGCGGCAAGTGTCGGTCCTGCCTGGAGTAAACCGGTAGCGCTACCTTCACAGATTGCGCGTGAACTTGCCAATAGCGCGGCTGGGCCGCCTATCCCTGCCTCGCTTTGGGCTCGGCGGTCCTTTCCCCTCATGTGACTCATGTGACTCATGTGACTCATGTGACATGAGGAAGGGTGCGGGTCGAGGAGATCCGGTAGCCCTCGGACAACCGTTCCCCACGGGGGAAGGGACAGGTTTCGCTTGCGAAACCAGGGATAGGCCCGCCTCATACTACCGCCTGGCGCGCCGGCAGCACCGAGGCGGCGGGCACGTAGCCGCGCCAGGCGGCCGCCATGCGCCGCACGCCTTCCTGCAGCAGCTCGGGCGGCAGCGTGAACGGCAGGCGCAAGCAGTCGCGGTGGACGCCGTCCGCGGCGAAGACCGGACCGGGCACGATCGTCACGCCGAAACGCTCGCAGACCTGGGCGAAGCCCGCCGCGTCGCCGGCGGGCAGCCGCACCCACAGCGAAAGACCGCCCGCCGGCTCCTGCCACTGCCACTCCGGCACGAAGCGGTGGAGGCTGCCGCCGAGCGCCTCCAATCGGACGCTCAATTCTTCGCGTCGGCCGGAGGCGGCCTCGGCGGTATGCGGCACCAGCTGTGCGGCCGCGAGCTGACTGAGCACGCTGCAGCCCAGGTCGGCCGCGGCCTTGAGGCCGACGAGGCGGGCGATCACGTGCGTGGAGGCGCGGATCCAGCCGATGCGCAGCCCACCCCAGAAGGTCTTGCTGGCCGAGCCGACGGTAACGATCGGGCTGTCCTCGTCGAGGCTGGCGACGTGTGGCGGCATCGCGCCGTCTCCGAACGAGATCTCGGCCAGCACCGTATCTTCGATCAGCGGCACCTGCGCCTGACGCACCATTTGCGCCAGCCGGCGCCGGCGCAGGTGGCTCATCACCGCGCCGGTGGGATTGTTGAAGGTCGGCGTTAAATAGACCAACCGCACGCCTCCGCGGGCGAGCAGCTCCTCGAGCACGTCCAGCCGCGCGCCGCCCGCGTCCAGCGGCAGCGAGAGCACGTGCGCTCCCGCCGCGCGCAGCGCCTCCAGCGCGCCGGGATAGGTCGGGCTCTCCACCACCGCGGTGTCGCCGGGCTGCAGGTAGAGCGTGCAGAGCAGCGAAAGCGCCTGCTGCACGCCGCTGGTGATCAGGATCTGCTCGGGTCGGGTGGGCAGGCCGCAGGCGGCAAAGCGCGCCGCCACAGCCGCGCGCAGCGGCTCGATGCCGGAGGGTGCGTAGCCGTGACCTGCCAGCAGCTCCCGTGTCAGCGCGTCGCTCAGCCGCTGGATGGCCCCGGCAACGAGCGGCGAGGCGGGCGGCGCCGCCACGGAGAAGTCGATCGTGGTGGCCGGTTGCTCGCTGAGGCCGCGGAAGACGGGGTTGCGGCCGAGGCCCAGCAGGCGGGGATGGTGGATGGTGCCGGTGGCGCTGTCTGCCGGCTGGCGGCAGACGTAGGTGCCGCTGCCCTGGCGACTCTCCAGCCAGCCTTCCTCCCGCAGCAGGGCGTAGGAGGCAACCACCGTGCTTCGGCTGACCGCGAGCACGCCGGCCAGCGCTCGTTCAGGCGGCAGGCAGGTTTGCACGGGCAGCTCGCCGCGGCAGACCAGGTCGCGCAGCGCTTCCGCGAGCTGGCGATACAGCGGGCCGTTGCCCAGCAGCCAGTGGCCGAGCAGCCGCGTCAGCCGATCGCTGTCGATCACCGTGCGAGTGCGCCTCATGCCAATCGCTCCAGTTTGGCTGTCGAATCCGCGTATTGGACACCATAGTATGCCGAACAAGGTTCGCCATGCGGCCGGAAAGCGACTGATTGGATCGCAATCTGGCTTGCCAGATGCTCCGGAGCCTGAGGAGGGCGGCGAGAGGGAACTTGGAAAGCGATCCGCTCTCCCTGCCCTCTCGCCCTTGCACCGCGGCTTGGAGATCCGCGCCGGGCCAAGCGCGAGTGGGAGAGAGGGCAGCCGCTGGGCCATCCAGATCGATCGTATCGATCATGTCCGGGGCCCAGAAGCAGCCGGTCGTTGCCCCACGCGTGCGGCCACCTGCGCCCGGGTGAGCGGTTCCCAGGCCGACTCCAGGGCGGCGCGGCTGGCGCCCAGCCGCGGCCGCGGTGCAGGCTCGGCAGGGTCAGGCGGTGCGGGCGAAGAGCATCGCCCCGCGCTTGGTCAGGGTAAGCGGCGTCTCCACGCGCGCCGCCACCTCCGCCGCCAGCGCCGGCGCGACAAGATGGCCGATCAGGTAGCGGCTCACCGCCTCGGCGTCGGGCAGGCGGGTAAACGGCCCGTCCCAGCGCTCGACCTCGACCTCGGCAAAGACCGCGCACAGCCGTTCCGGGCCGTTCTCCGCGTCGAAGCTGAGCGGCGGCTCCGGCGGCAACAGCGGGGCCATCTCCGGCGCGTCGAAGCGGCTGGGCGCAGCGGCGGCGAAGAGGCCGCCCGGTCGCAGCACGCGCGCCGCCTCGCGCAGGGCCGTCGCCGGATCGTCCACGTGATAGAGCATGTAGAGCGCGGCCACGCCGTCGAAGCTGGCGTCGCGGAACGGCAGCCGCGTCGCCTCGCCCTGCAGGCGCTCGCCCGCGCCGCGCCGTAGCTGCGTAGGTGAGAAGTCGAGGCCGACCCAGCGCATGCCCGCAGGCAGGCAGAGGCGCAGCCGGCCGTCGGCGCAGCCCACGTCCAGCACCGTGCCGGCGCCGGCCTCCGCGAAACGCTGCGCGATGCGCGGATGCACATCGCCCGCCAGCCCGTAGGCGGCGAGGGCTTCTTCGTTGATGCGCCAGCGTTCCGGATTGCTGTCGTAGTCGCTGGGAAGGGCGCGCATGACCTCAACCTCTCCTCTGCTCATCTCGTGCAGCGCATGGGAGGAGGCGCTGATCCGGCGTCGCGCGATGCAACCTCTTAGCTGTTCCGCCGGCATCGTCCGAGGCCGGCTCGGCGTGATCTCCCCGATGCGGCACGTGACCACACCGGCCGCCGCCGCATTACAGGCGTTTGGCGACCACGTTGAACAAGGGGCGCCTGGTGAGCCGTCTCAAGATGTGCTGGGCTGTGGTGTCCTCGAGTCTGGCGTGCCAACCAATGAAATGCAACGTGTAGCCCCGCGACTCAAAGAAGTGCAGAACCGCAAGTTCACCTGATGTATCAGCGCGTAACGGAGGACCGGCGGCCTCGAAGAGCACGAACGCACCTTCGTTGCGGGTAAGTGTCTGTATACTGGATTCGAGAACATCCAGTTCGAATCCTTCAACATCCAGCTTAATTCCTGAAATGGCTGGCCAGTTAAGCTCTGCCATCACAGAATCCACGCTTCGTGCTGACACAATCTCATACTGGCCGGAGCTTCCGGCGTTCGTGTCGGCGATCGAGTTCCACATTGGCGTGACATCATTGATGTTCAATGCGATCTCGCCATCACTTCGAGCTGCCGCCGCATCTACAACCTTCATCCACGGATATCCGTTCAAGTCGGCATTATATCGCAATAATTCGGCCGAGCGCCGGGTCGGCTCGAAGGCGACTACCGTGCCTGTGGCGCCTACCACCGACGCCGCGACGAGCGAATAGTAGCCAATATGGGCGCCAATATCGAGAAATCCGTCTCCGGGACGTAGAACGGAACGTATATAGTCGATCTCTCTACATTCATACGTGCCCAACGCCATATGAAACTCACCACCGCGTGCGTTGGCGTCAGGTCGCGTCATGGCCAGCTGCACGCCGTGAATGCGATGCGGCGCCGTGGTGTAGGCAGACCGCGCCGCCCAAGGATCGAAGCGATTACCGACCCAGCGCATCGGCAAGCGCAGTGGGCCGGAGTCGATGAGTGGCGAATCTGCCAGCCGCCATCGGCAGATAATTGCTCGACGCAGTGCGCCACGTTTCTGCATCGCGAGCCAGCGGACGGCGGCACGTTTCATGAGGTGATGCCTCGGGGGATGATCGCCCTGGCGCAGTGCGCCTCGTGGCGGCGAATCGCAAAGGTGTCGGGGCCGGGGACTTTCGCGTACACACCGGCAGGTTACCGCGTGTGTATCTCAGCAGCTCTCGCTGCAACCCGCAACACGGTCAGACGAATACCGTGCCTTGTTGCACACCGCGCAGTATGGTCATGGTAGGCGATCAGGATGGGCGCAGAGTTTGCAACAAGTACAGCCGCGGTGGCGGCCGCCTGAGATTGCGTTGTTGGCCGCGTCGTAGCCGGCGGGCGTCGATCTGATCGGCGGCGACAGATCTGTTCCCCTGCGGAGGTGCTGAGACCTGCCGAGGACCCTACTATCGCGCCGCGTTCGGGTCGAGGCCGTGCTCGCGCATCAGCCGTTCGCGCTGGTACTTGCGCACGGCGGCCTTCAGCGTGCTGAGCGAGAGCATGGCGCAGCGCGGCCGCAGCTTCACCGTCTCCTCGCCCAGGATCTCCTGCATGCCGCTGAAGTCCATCTCGGCCACGTCTTCCAGCGTGAGCGGCCTGCCGTCTTCGTCCATCAGCTCCATGAGGATGCTGGCCGAGGCCTGGCTGATGGTGCAGCCCTCGCCGGTGAAGTGCACGTCCGTGATCGTCTTGCCGTCGTCGCCGACGCTAAGGTAAATGCGCACGATGTCGCCGCAGCCGGGGTTGCCGCCCTCGACTTCGGCGTCGGCGGCCGGCATGGCGCCGCGCTTGTGCGGGTGTTCGTAGTGTTCGCGCAGGAACTCGATCCGTTCCTGCCGGTCCATGTCCATGATGCTGTCCTGATCTCGGCCTTGCCCTGGGAAAAACCGGCAGCGGCGGTCGAGAGCATGATGCCACCTCTCGACGGCCGCTGCCTACTGCCGGAAGCCCTCCGGCGTGCTCTGGTTCTGCCTACTTCTCGATCGGCACGCCGATCACGTTGCCCCACTCGGTCCAGGAGCCGTCGTAGTTGCGCACCCGCGGGTAGCCCAGAAGCTCGTGCAGCACGAACCAGGTGTGGCTTGAGCGCTCGCCGATGCGGCAGTAGGCGACGATGTCCTTGTCGCCGCTGATGCCCTGTCCGCCGTACAGCTCCTTCAGCTCGGCCGCGCTCTTGAAGGTGCCGTCTTCGGCCACGGCGCGGCCCCAGGGGATGTTCCTGGCGCCGGGGATGTGTCCGCCGCGCAGCGCCCCTTCCTGCGGGTAGTCCGGCATGTGCAGCAGCTCGCCGCTGAACTCGCCGGGCGAGCGCACGTCCACCAGCGGCTTGCCTTCGCCCGTCTTCTGCCGGCCGCTGTAGCCGATGTGCTTGAGCACGTCGTCGCGGAAGGCGCGGATGGCGGCGTCCTGCTGGCCGGGCGTGTACTGCGTCGCCGGGTAGCCGGGCGTGTCCTTGGAGAGCTCACGCCCCTCGTCCACCCACTTCTTGCGCCCGCCGTTCATGATCTTCAGGTTCTTGTGGCCGTTGTAGCGGAAGAACCAGTAGGCGTAGGCGGCCCACCAGTTGTTCTTGTCGCCGTAGATGATCACCGTGGTGTCGTTGCTGATGCCCAGGCGGCTCATGAGCTGGGCGAACTGCTGCGGCGCGATGAACTCGCGCATCGTGGCGTCTTGCAAATCGGTGTGCCAGTCGACCTTGACGGCGCCGGGCACGTGGCCCAGGTCGTAGAGCAGCACGTCTTCGTCGGACTCGACGATGCGGATACCGGGGTCGGCGTGGTGCTGCGCCACCCAGTCGGTGCTGACCAGCACCTCGGGGTGCGCGTAGCCGTTACCAGAGACCATGACAGACTCCTCACTCGAAAACTCGCCGCCGGCGCACACCGGCAACCGTTTCTCTACCAAGTATAGCAACAAACTCAAGTATTCACGCGGGCGAACGAACGCGCAACCCGTTGCGCCCTTTTCTCGGCCGGACGGCGGCTCAGCGCCGGCCGCAGCCGCAGCCGCCGCGGCCGCAGGCGCAGCCGCCGGCGCCGCCCGCGGGGCCGCTGATCACAAAGCCCCGACCCTGCGCGTGCGCGACATAATCCACGGTGACGCCGCTGAGGAAGGGCGCCGAGACCAGGTCGACGATGAAGCGCACGCCGCCCGCTTCGATTGCCAGGTCGTCGGCTTCTGGTTCGCCGGCGAGGGCAAGCCCGTACTGAAAGCCGTTGCCCCGCCTGGCGGCGAGGAAGACGCGCAGCGTGGCGTCCGGCCGGCCGCGCTCGTGCAGCACGCGGCGCGCCTGCTCGGCGGCGACGGGCGTCACGGTGAAGAGGGCGGCTGCCAGCGGAGAGGCCTCGCGCGGGCCGGTCATGGCGGCGCTCCTGCGGCATGGCTCGCTGGCCCCACCGTACCACGCCACGCCGGCTCACGCTCGGTCGCCTCGCCCAGCATTCTGCAACAAAATCGCAGCACCAGACCGCTTGACTTGGCCTGTTATGCAATAATAATAGAGATGCAAGGCAATAACAGCCAGCGGCGAGGCTCAGGTCCGGCGGCAGGTCCGCCCCCTGGTCGCCGGAGCCGGTGCTCTCCCTGGCCCTGTCTTGCGACGATCGCTGCCCCGGGCCGCCTGGATCGCGGCCCGGGGCTTCGTCTTTGTCCGGCCGGCGCCTGCCTAGCTGACGATGTCCGAGCCGATCAGCCAGCGCTCGCCGACGCGGTAGAGGTAGTACTGGTTGTCGTACCAGGCGTCGGCCGAGTCGTACTCATAGCCGTCGTACGACCAGGTCTGCGCGATCCAGTGCTCGCTGGTGTGTACCCAGGCGTAGTTCGGCCCCACCGACTGTTCGATCAGCTGGATGCTCTGCAGCCGCAGCACGCGGTAGCTGCCCGTGGCCCGCAACTGGCCGATCTGGCTCAGCAGATCCTGCAGCGCGTCCTGGCCCCAGTACAACCGCAACTGTGAGGCGTCGAGCGAGCGCATGGCGCGGGCGTAGGCGAGGTTCGCGCGGTTGATCGTGCCGTAAATGTCATTGAAGCAGGGGAAGTAGCCGCTTACCGGGGGCGGCGCGGGCGCTGCTGCCGCGCCGGGTCCGACCGGCAGCGGCGGGCCGGGCGGCACCGGGCAGATAGGACCGGGCGGCACGATGCCCGGAGGGGCAGCGGGCGCCGCGGCCGCCGCGCCCGCGCTCGACGGCGCCGCCGCCGGCTGGGCGGGGGCGGCGCTGCCGCCGCTGCCGCCGGCCGCCGTGGTGGGAATGCAGGCGACGGTGTCCGGGTCTTCACAGTCGGGGTCGCTCTGGGCCGAGACGTGGCGGCCGGCCGCGCTCAGGCTGGCGAAGGCCAGCGCCAGCATGAGCAGCACAACGAGGCCGCGCCGGCCGATCCGTGGCCATGAGCTCTGCTGAAGCCGTGTGAACATTGCACTCCTCCCTGCGTCGTTCGTCACCCGTTCAGCAGCAGAGGACGCGGCGTTGCACCATTTCTTGCAGCGCGCGAGCGGCCGCGTGGGACGGATGCCGCGGCCGTCTGCGAAGATGTCATGCGAGCGATGCACGAGGCAGAGAGTGGATCACTGGCCGCCGGAGGCGGGATGACGGCGGATCGCGGGCGCATCTGCCCCGAGCCTGCGCTGGCCGCCCGCTGCCGCGCGGCAGTGGAGCGGCTGACCGCGCGCTACGGCTGGCGGCTCGACCATGCTGCTGCAGCCGCGCTTGTGGCAGACGCTGCCGAGACGCTGGCGGGCGAACCGGGGCAAGCGGAGCGCCTGCTCGAACAGACCTGCTGCCGCCTGCGCTTCGCCCGCCTGCACGCCGTGCTCGCCGCCGGCGGCGCCACAGCCGCGCAGGCGTTGGACGAGCTCTACAGCGTGCGCTGGTTCGAGGCCGAGACGACGGACGTGCGCTACGGCGGCTACCTCTTCCGCAGCGCGCTGACGGTGCTGCGCCGCCGGCTGGCCGGCAGCGGCATCGAGCAGACGACGCTGGAGCAGCTTGCCGCCGACGCCGCGGCCCGTGCCCTGACCACGGTGCGCGCCCGCTACGCCGACTGCCGCGACGCCGATTCGTTCTGGGGCTGGACGGCGCGCGTGGCCGAACGCGCGGCGATCGACGAGCTGCGTTCCGGCCGCGCCACGGGCGGCAGCTCGCTGCGCGCCGCCTCGCTGGATGCGCTGGGCGAGGGCCAGCTCGGCGCTGCCGCCGCCGATCACGCCGAGGAGCGGCAAGTGGACGCGATCGCGGTGCGCGAGGAGCTGCTGCGCAAGTGCCGCCTGGGCAAGCTCAGCCGCGATCAGCGCGAGGCGCTGGTGCGCAGCTTCTGGGGCGGCGAGAAGCCCGCCGAGATCGCCGCCGCGCTCTCGGCTGAGCGCGCGGCGACGGTGACGGCGGCGCAGGTCTCGCTGTGGAAGCACCGCGGCCTGCAGGTGATGGAGGCCAACCTGCGTGACCGCGGCTACGGCGGCGGCGGATGATGTCCGGGTTCGTCCTGCAAGAAACCCGCGTCGCGCCTCGTCCTCTTGCCCGTAGGATGACGCCTCGGCAGCGGGTCGTGGCGCCTGGAAGCCGGCGGCGATGGCGATGAACCCGCGAGACGAGCGGTGCGATGCGGTGCTGGCGGCGCTGGCCCGCGGCGGCGCCGAGACGGACTGGCAGCAGATCGATCGGCACCTCACGACCTGCGCCGCCTGCGCCGCCGGCCTGGCGCGCTTCACGGACGCGGTCGCCGAGCAGTTTGCCGCCAGCGACCTGCTCGCGGCGCTCATCGCCTTTCCCGACGCCGCCGCGCGCGAAACGCGCCGGCGGCGGCTCTGGCCGCGGGTCGCCGGGGCGGCCGCCGCCGCCGTGGCCGCGGTGGCGCTGCTGGGCGGCGTGTTTGTGCTGCGCTCGGGCCGTGGCGGCACGGGCGGCTCCTCGGCCGTGGCGGAACGGCTGCCGCAGTACGTCTCGAAGTTGTATGTGCTGCCGCAGCGCGCGAACGCTACCTACTACAACGGCGACCGCGTGCAGGTCTGCCTGAACGTCAACCAGCCCAGCCACGTGCTGCTGGAGGTGCTCGAAGGGCACACGACGACGACGCTGCTCGACACCGACGCCGACGCCTCCACGTCCGACCGGTGCTTCCCCTACACCGTCACGGCGCTGCGCGGCCGCGCCACGCTGCGGCTGGAGGCGTTCTACGGCCCCACGCGCATCGCCCGCGAAGAGGTGACACTGCTGCCCGCGCCGCCCACGCCGGCGCCGTAGACGCCGCCCTTCCCGGATCTCGCCGGCGCGGCCTCCGCAGTGGCCGGACCGGCCGGGCGGACGCCTGCGGCAGTCGCACCAAACGCGTTCAGGTCCGCGCGACCGGCGCCAGCGCGGTGATGCTGTGCCGCACGCTGCCCAGCGGGTCGTCGGCGTTGTCCGGCAGGCAGAGCAGGACGACGTTGTCGACGCCCAGCTCGCGGAACGCCTGCAGGCGGGCGGCGCAGTCGGCGGGCGGGCCGACGACGGTGTGATCGTACAAGAACTCCGGCGTGAGCGCGGCCAGCGCCTCCGCACGCTGTCCCGCCGCCCACAGCGCATTGACGCGGTCGCAGAGGGCGCCGTAGCCGTCGGCGCTGAAGACGCGCCGGTAGACGGGCGCCAGCGCGTACTGGATCAGCTCGCGCTCGTAGCGTTCGCGCAGGAAGGCGGAGTCCGGCGTTTCGGTGACCGTCGTGCGGATGAAGGCGGCGATCGTGACCGCTGCCGGATCGCGCCCGGCCTCAGCGACACTTTTGCGCACCCGCTCAATGGCGCGCCCGGCGTAGCTCAGCGTAGGGAAATTCAAAATCACGCCGTCGGCGATCGCGCCGGCCAGCGCCAGCATGCCGTCGTTGAGGGCGCCGAAGTAGATCGGCGGCACACCGGCCGCGGGCACAACAAGCTGGGCGCCGTTGAGCGCGTAGGGGCCATCGCTCTTGATGCGCTCACCGCCGAGCAGGCGCCGCACCAGTTCCGTGTAGGCCCGCATGTGGCCCAGCGGCGTGCTCCAGGGCAACCCGTGCCAGCGCTCGACGATCACCGGCGTGCTGGTGCCGAGGCCGAGCAGCAGGCGGCCGCCGGAGAACTCGTTCACGGCGTTGGCGGACATCGCCATCAGCAGCGGGCTGCGCAGGTAGACGCCGGCGATGCCCGTGCCGAGCTGCATGCGGCTGGTGCTCGCCGCCATCGCCGTGAGCAGCGAGACGACGTCGTAGCCCGCCGTCTCCGCCACCCAGGCGCTCTCGTAGCCGAGCCGCTCGCCCTCGGCGGCCAGCGCCGCGATCTCGCGCACTGTGCCGACGGTGGCGACGAAGCCGCTGCGTGGCGCCTGCATGGGAGTTAGGTTACAGGTTACTGGTGACAGGTTACAGTAGGGGCGGGAGCGGGTTCCGGCGCGCGGGAGCAGCTGACACTTTCCCTGTCACCTGTCACCTGTCACCTGTCACCTGTCACCTGTCGACGGGGGAGTGACGATGAAAGAGGTCTTCCTCTTCCTCTCGGTCGGCCTGGCGAGCGCGGTAGAGTTCGTCGAGGCGCTGACGATCGTGCTGGCGGTCGGGCTCACGCGGCAGTGGCGCAGCACGCTGATCGGCGTGGCGGCGGCGGCGGCGGCGCTGGGCGTGGGCGTCGCGATCTTCGGCGCGGCGCTCGTCGCCTTCGTGCCGATCGACGCGTTGCGCCTCGTCGTCGGCGGCTTCCTGCTCGTTTTCGGTCTGCAGTGGGTGCGCAAGGCCGTGCTGCGGGCGGCGGGGCGCAAGGCGCCGCACGACGAAGACAAGATCTTCGCCCGGGAGCGCGAGGAGGCGGCGCAGCACGCGGTCGTGGCGCAGGGCATGGACTGGTACGCCTTCACCGTCTCGTTCAAAGGCGTCTTCCTGGAAGGCGCGGAGGTGGCCTTCATCGTGGTGACCTTCGGCACAAACGCGAAGAACATCCCGCTGGCCGCGCTGGGGGCGCTGGTGGCCGCCGTGCTGGTGATCGGCGCCGGGGTGCTGCTGCACCGGCCACTCTCTGCCGTGCCGGAGAACACGCTCAAGTTCGCCGTCGGGCTGATGCTGACGACGTTTGGCGCCTTCTGGGCGGGCGAGGGGCTCGGCGTCTCCTGGCCGGGAGAGGACCTGGCGATCCTCGGCCTGCTCGCGATCTTCGTCGCCGCCTCGTGGTTTGCCGTCTGGGCGGTGCGCCCGCGGCCCGTGAAGACGCCGGCACCGGCGCAGTTGCGCCCGCACCCGGGAGACTAGCGGCGATGCGCTACGTCGAGGCGTTCTTCCGCTTCTGGTACGACTTCCTGATCGGCGACGACTGGCGCATCGCCGCCGGCGTCGTGATTGTGCTGCTGCTCACGGCCGCGGTGGTGCATGGCGTCTCGGCGCGGGCCGCGGGCGCGATCGTGCTGGCCGGCGTGCTGCTCGTCGAAGGCTACGCGCTGTGGAAGGCGGTCAGAGCAGGGGCCTGACCCCGCCCTGCCTACCCCCGCCGTGGGCCTGTCCCTCCCTCGCGCAGGCGCTCGGATTCCCTTCCCGACTCGGGAAGGGCGGGCTTCGAGGTGTCCCGGCGTCCGGCGGACAACCCTTCCTCATGTGACATGATGTGACTGACATGATGCGACTCTCATGATGTGACATGAGGGGAAGGGACAGGTTTCGCCTGCGAAACCACGGCCAGGCGCGGCGAGGCCGTTGCAAGCTCGCTGCTATACTTGCGCCGGCGACGCTGATCCGCGCGGCCGCGCCCGTCGTACTACCTGTTGCAGTGCAGACCGTGCAAGTTGAACGCAGCGACGAAGATCTGGTGGCAGCGCTCGCGGATCGGGATGCCACTGCCCTCGAGGCGCTGTACGAGCGGTACGGCCGGCTGGCGTTTTCGCTCGCGGTGCGCATCATCGGCGCGCCGGAGACGGCCGAGGAGATCGTCCAGGAGGCGTTCCTCTCGATCTGGCGCGGCGCCGCCACCTACCAGCCAGGGCGCGCGGCCGTGCGCACCTGGCTGCTGAGCATTACCCACCACCGGTCGGTAGACGCCGTGCGGCGGCGCTCGGCCAGGGTGCAAACGGCTCCCCTGGAGGACCAGGCGCAGTTCGCGGGAGTGCAGGACGTGTGGTCCGACGTGAACGCCTCGCTGCTGCGCGACGAGGTCCGCTCCGCGTTGGCGCAACTGCCCGCGGAGCAGCGTCAGAGCATCGAGCTGGCATATTTCGGTGGGCTGACCTATCCCGAGATCGCCGAGAAGCTTGGCCTGCCGCTGGGAACGGTGAAGAGCCGCCTGCGCCTCGGGCTGCAAAAGCTGCAGGGGTTGCTGGAGAATCCGAATCTGCGCGCCGACCCGCGCTGAGACAGCCGGGTGCCAGAGGGGGAAGGAACGAGTAAGACGGGCATGGATTGCAGCGAGGTCGATGAGCTGGCCGGCGCGATCGCCCTCGGCGCCCTGCCGCCCGAAGAGGCGCGCCGGGTCGAGGAGCACCTGTCGTCGTGTCAGCGCGACCACGGCAGCCTGCTGGAACTGCGGCAGGTCGCCGCCTTGCTGCCCTTTGCCGTCGATGCGATCGAGCCGCCGCCTCGCCTCAAGCAGAACCTGATCGCCGCCGCGTTGAACGACGGTGCTGCCGCCGGCGCCGCTCCGTCGGCCGACGGCCAGCCGCGGCTGCGAATCGTGCCGCACGTGGACGAGCGGCAAGCGCCGGCGTCCGCTCCTGCGCCGCCTGTACCGGCGAGGGCGACGCCTGCTCGACCTTCCCGCTTCTGGCGGCAGCCGGGCGTCTGGGCGGCAGCGGCCGCGCTGCTGATCGCCGTCGGCCTCGGCGCCTGGAACGTCTCGCTGCAGCGGCGGCTTAACGACCGGGACGCGGCGAACCACCGCCAGGCGCAGGCTCTGACGGTGCTGGCCGCGGCGGCGCACGTGACGCCGCTCAGCGGCAGCGGCGGCCTGCAACTGGCCTTCGCCGCGGCGCCGGACGGGACCGGCCACCTGGTGCTGACGCACGTGCCCGCCGCGCCCGCGGGCAAGATCTACCAGGCGTGGTTCATCCGCGAGGGCAAGCCGGTGAGCGCCGGCGTATTCAACGGCGACGGCGTCTCCGTCGTGCCGCTGCAGGGCAGCTCCGCCGGCGCACAGATCGTCGCGGTCACGCTCGAACCGGCCGGCGGCAGTCTGCAGCCCAGCGGCCAGCCGATCGAGGCGGCCACATTGGGGTCATAGCTCGGACTCACCACAAGGCTCCGGCCTACCAGGCGTCGATCGCCGGGCGCCGCTTACCGGTGGGGCGTGGCGACGGGCGGAAGGAACGCAACAGGCTCGCCAGCCAGAAGCGCGAGTCCGCCGGGTCGATCGCGTCATCGATGGCGAAGTGCGAGGCGTTGTTCAGCGCCCTGGCGCCGTTGTAGGCCCGCGCGACCATCTCGTCGTAGCGCCGCTTGCGCTCGGCGGGATCCTCGATCGCCTCCAGCTCGCCGCGGAAGCCGAGCTTGACCGCGCCCTCGATGCCCATGCCGTAGAACTCGCCCGTCGGCCAGGCGACGCTGAAGACGGGGGTCTTGTAGGAGCCGCCGGCCATGGCGATCGCGCCGAGGCCGTAGGCCTTGCGAAGCACGATCGTGAAGAACGGCACCGAGAGGTTGGCGCCGATCAGGAACATGCGGCTCGAGTGGCGCACGAGCGCGGTGCGCTCGATCTCCGGCCCGACCATGATGCCGGGCGTGTCGCAGAGGAAGAGCAAGGGAATGTCAAACGCGTCGCAGAGCTGCATGAAGCGGGCGCCCTTGTCGGCGCCGTCGGAGTCGATCGCGCCGCCGAGATGCATGGGGTTGTTGGCGATCACGCCGACCGATCGCCCTTCAACGCGGATAAGCGCCGTGATCATGCCGACGCCGAAGCGCGGCCGCAGCTCCAGCACCGTGCCCGTATCGGCCAGCGTTTCGATCACCTCGCGCACGTTGTAGACACGCAGCCGGTTCTCCGGCACGATGCGGCGCATCAGGCGCTGGTCGGGACACTCCCAGGAGTCGAGCGGTCCCTGGAAGTAGGCGAGATACCGCTTCGCGACCTGCACGGCCTCGGCCTCGTCGGCCACGGCGAGGTCCACCACGCCGCTGGGCACCTGCACCGACATCGGCCCGATCTCTTCCGGCGCGTAGACGCCGAGGCCGCCGCCCTCGATCATCGCCGGGCCGCCCATGCCGATGTTCGAGTTGGCCGTGGCGATGATCACGTCGCAGCAGCCCAGCAGCGAGGCGTTGCCGGCGAAGCAGCGGCCGGAGGTGATGCCGATCATCGGCACCAGGCCGCTGAGCTGGGCGAAGCGGGCGAAGGTGCGCTGACCGCTGCCGCCGGTGTTGTCCGTGTCGCCGGGCCGGCCGCCGCCGCCCTCGGCGAAGAGGATCATCGGCATGCGGCCGTGCTCGGCGATGTCGATCATGCGGTCGGTCTTGCGGTGGTTCTGCCCGCCCTGCGTGCCGGCGAAGACGGTGTAGTCGTAAGCCATCACGGCGCAGCGCGAGGCTGGCTCCTCGAACAGGTCGCCGTTGACGCGGCCGACGCCGGTGATCAGGCCATCGGCCGGGCTCTTGACGATCAGCTCCTCCAGCGAGCGGCGGCTGCGCTGCGCGGCGAGCACCAGCGGGCCGTACTCCACGAAGCTGCCCCGATCGCAGAGATCCTCGACGTTCTCGCGCGCCGTGCGCTGGCGCGTCGCCCGCCGCCGGGCCACGGCCTCCGGCCGCGCCGCGTCGCGCGTCAGCGCCTGGCGGTCGAGCACCTCGCGCAGGTCCGGGCGAATCTCGTCCAGGTCGACGGCTTCGGCGGCCGACGCCTCGTCGCCTTCGACCTCGCTCTCCTCAATGAAAAGCAGCGGCTGATCGGCGTAGAGCGTGTCGCCCACGGCCACGGCGACGCTGCGCACCAAGCCGCCGGCCACGGCCTTGATCTCGTGCTCCATCTTCATCGATTCCATGATCACCAGCGTCTGGCCGGCGCGAACGGTGTCGCCCGCCAGCACCTCGATCGCGACCACGGTGCCCTGCAGCGGCGTGATCACGGCGGCGGCGCCGCTGGCGTCGCGTTCGCCGGCGGCAACCCCGCCATCGCCGCCGCGATCGGCCACAGCCGCCGCCTTACCGTAGGCGAGCACCGCCAGCGGATCGTCGGAGGCGAGGCGGACGCCCGCGCGGCCGGCCGCCGCGCCGTTGGCGGCAGTCGCGGGCACGGCCGGCTCGACATAGCGGCGCTGCTGCTCGGCCGTCGCCGCGCCGGCGAGCGCAGCAAGATGGTCGTCGATGAAGCGCGTGGAAAGGCGCCCTTCGCGGAAGGCGGGCTGCGCCAGCACGCCGCGCAAGAAGGGGATGTTGGTCGGGACGCCGTCGACGCGGAACTCGCTGAGGGCGCGGTCGCAGCGGTTCACCGCGTCAAGAAAGCGCTGCTGAGTGCTGTGGGCGATGACTTTGGCCAGCAGCGAGTCGAAGCGCGGGCTGGTCCGATACCCGGCGTAGCCGAAGGTATCGACGCGGATGCCGGGGCCGTTTGGCGGGTCGAAGGCGGCGAGCGCGCCGCCGGAGGGCAGCGTCTCGCCGCTCGCGCTCATCGTCTCCATATTGACGCGCGCCTGGATGGCGAAGCCATGCGGAGCCGGCACGTCTTCCTGGCGCATGCCCAGCGCCGCCAGCGTGCCGCCGGCCGCTAGCTCGAGCTGCAGCCGCACCAGGTCGACGCCCGTCACCTCTTCCGTAACCGTATGCTCGACCTGCAGGCGCGGGTTGGCCTCGATGAAGGCGAAGGGCGCCGCATCGTCGTCACGGCTCGCGTCGGCGAGGAACTCGAAGGTGCCGATGTTGTCGTAGCGCACGCTCCGCGCCAGCGCGACAGCGGCGGCGATGATGCGCTCGCGCTGGCCGGCGGGCAGCCCGGGCGAGGGCGCAATCTCGATCAACTTCTGGTGGCGGCGCTGGATGCTGCAGTCGCGCTCGCCGAAGTGCGTGACGGCGCCGGAGCCGTCGCCAGCGATCTGCACCTCGATGTGGCGCGCCGTGCGCAGCAGTTGCTCGACGTAGAGCTCGCCGTTGCCGAAGGCCGTCCGCGCTTCAGAGGCGCAGCGCGCGTAGGCGTCCCCGAGCTGCTCCAGCCGCTCGACCTCGCGCATGCCGCGCCCGCCGCCGCCGGCCACAGCCTTGATCATCACGGCGCCGCCCTCGCCCAGCGACAGGAAGAACGTCCGCGCCTGCTCCAGGCTTGTGGGCCCGTCCGTGCCGGGCAGCACGGGAACGCCGGCCGCGGCCGCCGCCTGGCGGGCGCGCACTTTGTCGCCGAACAGCTCGAGGATCTCGACGCGCGGGCCGATGAAGGCGATGCCCGCCTCGGCGCAGCGCCGTGCAAAGGCGGCGTTCTCACTGAGGAAGCCGTAGCCTGGATGGATCGCGTCGCAGCCGGCCTCCCTGGCGACGGCCACGATCTGCTCGGCGTCGAGATAGGCCGGGGCGCCGGCGCCGCGCAGCGGCAGGGCCGCGTCGGCCCGGCGGGTGTGCAGCGCCTCGGCGTCGTCCTCGGAGTAGACGGCGACGGTGCGCAGGCCGAGCTCGGCGGCGGCGCGCAGCAGGCGCACGGCGATCTCGCCGCGGTTCGCAACCAGCAGAGACGTGAGCTTCATGCCGTCCTTCCGTAGCCGCGCCGTGCGCCGGTCGCGGCAGCCAGCCGTCTCCGTCGCGACTTGCCATGCCGCCGCGGGGAGGATCGTGCTGCCGCCACGCTGCATGCTCGCTTCTGCCCGGACGGTATCAAGCAGGTCAGCGCCGTCGCAAGCGAGCGCGGCCGCCGACCTCGCGCCGCTGGCAAACCCCCGCTGACCCGATGCCGCCCCGGAACTTCCTCCCCAGGATCGCCCCTCTCCCTCTCTCCAGTATTGGGAGAGGGAGAGGGGCCACACAGATGAGGTGAGGGTGAGGGCCGCCCCCGCCGCTACTCGCCTTCGTCCGGCCGCAGCGTGGTGCCCATGGCGTGGTAGCCGCCGTCCACGTGCAGGTTCTCGCCGGTGACGCCGCGGGAAAGATCGCTGGCGAGGAAGACGGCGGCGTCGCCGATGTCGCCCAGCTCCATGCGCCGGCCCAGGGGCGAGGCGGCGACCACGTGATGCTCCATCACCAGGTAGCCGCCGATCGCCCGCGATGAGGCGGTGCTCACCGGCCCGGCCGAGATCGCGTTGACGCGGATGTTCTGGCGGCCCAGGTCCGAGGCCAGGTACTTGACGCTCGCCTCCAGCGCCGCCTTGGCCACGCCCATCACGTTGTAGTGCGGGATCACGCGCTCGCCGCCGAGATAGGTCAGCGTGATGATGCTGCCGCCGCCGCGCGCCGCCATCAGCGGCTCGGCCGCCTGCGCCAGCGCCGTCAGCGAGTAGCAGCTCACCTGCAGCGCCGTGGCGAAGGCCTCGCGCGAGGTGTCGACGTAGCGGCCGTTCAGCGCCTCGGTGGGCGCGAAGGCCATGGCGTGTACGAGCACGTCCAGCCCGCCCAGCTCGCGCTGCACCGTCTCCATCAGCGCCTCGATCTGGCCCTCGATTTGCACGTCGAGCGGCGCCGAGCGGCAGCCGGGCAGCCCGGCGGCGAGCTTCGAGACGCTGCGCTCCGTGCGCTCGCCCTGGTAGGTAATCAGCACATCGGCGCCGGCCTCGTGCAGCGCCCGGGCGATGCCCCAGCCGAGGCTGAAGCGGTTGGTGATGGCGGCGACGACGGCCTTCTTGCCGGCGAGCATGGCGGGAGTGTCCTTCATTCTCGAATCTGCCCGCCGGCTCACACCACCGGCTGGCGCGGGCCGGGACGCACGGGCGTCGGGGCGCGGCGCCGCCGGCGGATGCCGAGGCGGTTGAGGAAGCGCGTGATGCCCGGCGTCGGGTCGTGGTAGTGCCACTCCACCAGGATCTGGCTGGCGATCGCGATCGAGCTGTAGGTGCCGGAGATGATGCCGATCAGCAGCACCAGCACGAACGCCTGGATCGTGGTGCCGCCGAGCAGCAGCAGCGCCACCAGCGTGAACACTACCGTCAGCGAGGTGCTCAGCGAGCGGTCGAGCGTCTGCAGCAGGCTCTCGTTGACCGTGACCTCGAAGTCGCGGCTGATGCCGCGTTGCAAGTTCTCGCGGATGCGGTCGAAGACGACGATCGTGTCGTGCACGGAGAAGCCGATCACCGTGAGCAGACCGGTGATGAACATCGTGTCGATCTCGGTGTTGAAGAGGCGGCCGAAGATCGAGAAGAGGCCCACCACCACCAGCACATCGTGCATCAGCGCGATGATCGCCGAGAGGCCGTAGCGGAACGGGTTGCGCACGGCGCGGAAGGCCCAGGTGATGTAAATCAGGATGAAGAGCGAGGCGACGATCACCGCCAGCGCCGCCTGCTTCACGATCTGCTTCGAGACGATCGACGAGACCGTGTTGCTGTCGATCAGCCGGTCGGTGACGCGGTTGTTCGTGTCCGTCAGGTGGCCGAACTGCGCGATCATCGCGTTGCGCAGGCTGTCGAGCGCGGTCGGCTGCGCCGGGCCGACGTCGCTGCTGGTGACGTTGCCGGGAATCTCCTTCGTGCGCACGAGGAACTCGTCCGACGAGGCGCCCTGCACGCGCGCGTCCTTGGCCGCCGTGCGCACCACGGCGGGCACCGTGTCCGGCGGGCTCTGCACGAACTTGCGCAGCTCCTCCTGGCTCGGCGGCGTCTTCAGCTTGAGGTCGCCGCCGTCGGCGCTCGGCGCGAACTTGTCGACCGAGAAGTCGGCCCTCAGCTTCTGCTGCAACTGGTCGGCCGAGAAGCCGCCGGGGAACGACACGGTCCACTCGTCGTTGCCCTTCGGCGCCAGTGCCGGGTCGCCGAAGCCGTAGCTGGCGAGCTGCTGCGCGAGTTGCGCCTGCGAGGGCGGCTGCTGGAAGCGTAGGGTGAAGGTCGTGCCGCTGGTGAACTCGATGCCCGGCCGCAGCCGCTCGCCCGGCGCCGCCAGCGAGATCAGCCCCGGCACCATGATCGCGATCGAGAGCGCGTAGTAGTACTTGCGGTTGCCCACCAGGTTGAGGAAGCCGGGCAGGCGACGCGGCTCGCGGCGCTGCAGCTCTTCGGCGCGGGCGGCGTACTGCGGCCGCTGGGCGCCGAACATCCACTTGCTGCGCCCCAGCCGCGTGCCCACGGTGAGCAGCAGGAAGAGCCGCGTGACCAGGATCGAGGAGAAGAGGCTGATCACCACGCCGATCGCCAGGTTCAAGGCGAAGCCCTTGACCAGCGCGGCGCCGAACTGGTCGCCGAAGTAGAACAGGATCAGGCTGGTGATGATCGTGGAGACGTTGCTGTCACGGATCGAGGGCCAGGCGCGGCGGAAGCCCTGCTCGATCGCCGAGTTGAGGCCGCGGCCCGCGCGTAACTCCTCCTTTGTTCTCTCGAAGATCAGGATGTTAGCGTCCACGGCGATGCCGATCGAGAGCACGAAGGCGGCGATGCCCGGCAGCGTCAGCGTCACCGGCACGAGCTTGAAGATCATCAGCACCACGGCGGTGTAGACGATCAGCGCCAGCGTGGCCAGCACGCCGGGCAGCCGGTAGAAGACGATCATGAAGAAGGCGACGGCGAGGAAGCCGATCTCGCCGGCGAACACCGTCTTGGAGACGGAGTCCTTGCCCAGCGTCGCGTCCACGGTCGTCTGCTGCACGACGTTGAAGTTGAGCGGCAGGGCGCCGGAGTTGAGCTGGGCGACGAGCTGCTTGGCGGAGTTGGCGGTGAGGCCGGTGATCACGCCGCTGTCGCTGATCTGCGCCTGCACGGTCGGGGCGCTGATCTGGTCCTCGTCCAGGTAGATGGCGATCTGCTTGCCGATGTTGCGGCCGGTGACGGCGCCGAAGATCTTGCCGCCCTCGGAGGTGAAGTTGAAGGCGACTTCCGGTTGGCCGGCGGCGTCCTGCGAGACGTAGGAGTTCGGCTTGAGCAGCTTGCCCGTGAGCGGCTGCTCGCCGTTGGGGCAGCCGTAGTCGAGGCAGGCGGGGGTGAAAAGCGGCTGACCGTTGGCGTCGGTCTTCGGCGCGCTGGTGGTGGGGTCGATCTGCGGCTCTTTGAATTCGAGCTGCGCGGTCTTGCCGATCAGGTTGCGCTCTTCGTCGGCGGTGATGCCCGGCACGTCGACGGCGATCTTGTCGTTGCCCTGCTTGGTGACCTCGGCCTCAGAGAGGCCGAACTTGTTGACGCGGTTCTCGTAGATCTTGACCGCCTCGTCCATGGCGGCGGGCAGGTTCTTCGTGTCGTAGCCGGAGGGAAGCTGCGCCTGGACCACCGTCCGCGCCCCTCCCTTGAGGTCGAGGCCTAGCCGCATCTGCTCGCGCTTGAAGCCGCTCAGGTGCAGACCCGAGCCGCTGGGCCAGGGGACGAAGCCCGGCAGGTACTTCTTCGGGTCGTTCGGCCAAATGATGTAGACCGCGACGACGAAGAGCGCCACGACGAAGGCGAGCATGGCACGGTTGGTGTTGTTGCGCATGACCGGGTGCAAACCTCGCTTCAACCCGCGGACGGGAAACCCATTCAGCTTCGGCCGCGCCCCGCGGCCTCGTCAAGCCGGATGCGCCGTTATGCCGAGTGCGGCGCCGCGCCGCCTGGCAACTCGCCGCCGGCCGCGTCGCCTTCGACGGAAACCGCCGCGGCGGCGGGCGCCCGCCGTTCGAGAATCGCCGTCGTCAGGGCGCGCACGGTGACGTCGGGCGCCAGCTCCAGCAGCAGCTCGATCGGGCCGTCGGCCGGCTGGCGGATGTCGCTTACGCGTCCGATCAGGCCGCCGGTGGTGACGACTTCATCGCCGACTTCCAGCGCGAGCAGGTCGCGCCGCGTCTTGCGCTGCTGGTCCAAGATCGGCCGCAGCAGGATGAAGTAGAAACCGCCGAGGATGATGGCGGAGGTGAGGATGAGCTGGAACATGATCGCCATGGCGTCTCTCCCCTGCCCGTGCACGCCGCCCGCTGCCCCGGACTAGCCTTCGCCGGCCGCGGCCAGCTCGCGCCGCGCCAGCGCCAGCGCGGCCTCGCGGTCGCGCACTTCACCCGCGGCCTGCGCCTCGCGCACCGCCTCCAGCAGCCTGCCGATCAGCGGGCCGGGCGCCAGCGCCAGCTCACGCATCAGGTCGTTGCCGTCCAGCAGGCGCGGCGGGTGCGAGACCGTCTCGTCCTCATACAGCGTACGCAGCAGCCACGTTATATAGTCAACGTGCCGGACCCATTCCTCGAAGCGCAGCCGCGGACCGCGCGCCGCGGCGTGGTCGGCCAGGTTGAGCAGCAGCAGCTCCTCCACGGCGCCGTCCAGATCGCGGTAGAAGCGGAAGAGGGCACGCGGCGTCGGCGGCTCGCCGGGCGAAGCCAGCATGCCGGGCCGCAGGTGCTCCGCGACCAGCAGCTCGATCAGCTCGATCTCCCTGGAAGAGAAGCGCAGCGCTCGCGCCAGCCGCCCGGCGCGCTTAGCGCCCAGGTCCGGGTGGCCGTAGAAATGCACCTTGCCGGTCTTCGGGTCGATGCTCTTCGTCTCCGGCTTGCTCACGTCGTGCAGCAACGCCGCGAACTTGAGCGCCACCCGCCGCGGCCGGCCCTCCGCCACCAGCCCGTCGAGCCGCGCAGCAACATCCGGCACGTGCGCCAGCCGCGCCCAGAGCGCCGCCCAGCGCTCGGCTCCGTGCCGTTCACCGGGCGGCGCGCGACGCAGCATCAGGTCGAGCGCGGCCAGCGTCTCGACGCTGTGCTCGAACACGTCGTAGTAGTGCTCCCGCGGCTGCCCGACGCCGCGCGCCGCCTCCAGGTCGGGCAGCAACAGGCGGAGCAGGCTGAGCCGGTCCAGCAGCCGCACGCCCTGCGCCGCCCGGTCCGTGGCGAGAACGCGGGCGAACTCGTCGCGCTGCCGCTCCGCGGCGGCACGGGGCAGCAGGTGCGCGTCCCGGCGGGCCACGGCGGCGGTCTGATCGTCGATCGTGAACGCGAGCTCGACGGCGAAGCGCGCGGCGCGCAGCAGCCGCAGCGGATCGTCCCTGAAGGTCTCCGGCGACGTCATGCGGACGCTGCCGGCAGCGAGGTCGCCCGTGCCGCCTGTCGGGTCGAGCAATTGAGACGAGTCGGCGACGGGCAGGGCGACGGCGTTGATCGTGAAATCGCGCAGCCGCAGATCCTGCTCGATCGCCGGCGCCCGCAGCCGCGTCAGGTCGAGCTCACGGATGTCCTCGATCGGCTCGCGCAGGGCGACACGATACGTGCCGTGCTCCGGGTCAAGCGGCACGGCGGCGCCGCCCAGCCGCCCGGCCAGCCGCCGCGCAATCGCGGAGACATCGCCATCCACGGCCAGGTCCAGGTCGTGGTTCGGCCGGCCGAGCAGCGCGTCGCGCACACAGCCGCCGACCAGCCAGAGGCGCGCCTCGTCAGCCGGCGCCGCGTCGCGCAGCGCCTGCAGCAGCCGCTCGGGCACGGCGCTCAAAACGTCCTGGGCGGTGCGCATGGGGTCGCGGACGGGCTCACTCGGCCTCGTCCGCCTCCTTCAGCGCGGCACCGCCGCCACGGCGCGGCGCGGGCGTGATGCGGTACAGGTCGTCGCGGCTGGCGAGGTTGTCGATGTAGAGGTTGCCGTTTAGATGGCCGATCTCGTGCTCCAGCGCCTGCGAGAGCAGCGAGTTGGGCGGCGCCTTGATGCGGAACTCCTTGCCGTGCCGGTCCAGCGCCTTCACCACTACAGACTCGGCGCGCGTGAGTTCGCCCTGGTAGCCGGGCAGCGAGAGGCAGCCCTCCGTTACGCGGCGTTCGCCCGTGCGCTTGACGATCTCCGGGTTGACCAGCACCAGCTCGGGGAAGTCGTCGTGCACCTTCTCGACCACCACCAGCCGCCAGGGCAACCCGATTTGCGGCGCCGCCAGGCCGACGCCAGGGGCGTCGCGCATCGTCTCGAACATGTCGTCGATCAGTTGCTGCATCGACTTGCTCTGCAAGTCGCGCGGATTCACGCGCGAGCTGGGCCGGTGCAGCACCGCCTCGTTCGCGTCACCCAGTTGCACAATCGGCCGGATCGCCACCGCAAACACTCCACCGCGGCGCCGCTCGGCCGCGCCGCCCGCACTGATTGTACGAAACAGGGGCGCAGACGATAGCGCCGGGCGATGAGCCGGCAGGGCGCTACAATGGTCAGCGCACGCCGGCTGTACAGGAGATGGTCGCGCGGCGGGACGAAGGAGCGACGGCAATGACGGCGACGAACACGGGTATCGGCATCAAGCGCCTGCAACACGCGGTGCTGATCGTTTCGGATGTAGAGCGCAGCATCCGCTTCTACGAGGATGTGCTCGGCATGGAGCTGCACCGCCGCCGGCCGAACGGCATGGCCTTCCTGGTGCTCCCCGGCAGCGGCGCCGACCACGACCTGGCGCTGGTTCCCCAACCCGACGCCCGCCCGGTTGACAAGGGCGCGGCGCGGCTGCTGCACACCGCCTGGGAGGTGGGCGACGTGCGCGACCTCGTGCAGGCGAAGGCGCGCATGCAGGCCGCCGGCTGCTACAAGGGCGGCACCAACCACGGCATGAGCCTCTCGCTCTACGGCGAAGACCCGGACGGGATCGAGTTCGAGGTCTTCTGGAGCATTCCTGGCGCCCGCTGGGGCGAGAACGTCGATCTCGATCTCGACGCCGAGCTGGCGAAGTACGCCGGCTGAATCGGCGGACGAGATCGTTGCCCATGCGCCGCGTGACGTTGCGCCGTCTGTTACGTCTCTGACGAACAGTCGGTCGAACGCCTGATCCGAACCGCCGCGGCGCCTTCCACGCCCCCGCTCCGGTACGCTGGAGCGGGGGCGCTCGTTGCCACGGCGGTTTGTAGTCGCTGACTGGACCGAGAGAGACGATGGTTGACGACGGGGAACTGCGCGGCCGTGTCGCGCTGGTGACGGGCGGGGGCCGCGGCATCGGCCGGGCGATCGCGCAGGCACTTGCCGCGGCGGGTGCTTCCATCGCCGTGCTGGCCCGCAGCGTGGCGGAAGTGCAGGAGACGGCGCGGCCGATCGCAGCGGACGGCGGTCGTTGCCTGGCGCTGACGGCGGACGTTACGCGGCAGGTCGAGGTCGAAGCGGCGGCCGCCCGCGCCGCGGCAGAGCTTGGGCCGATCGACCTGCTGGTCAACGCCGCCGGCAGCCACCTGGCCGTGGGTGAACTGTGGGAAGTCGATCCCGATCTCTGGTGGACGGATGTCGAGTCGAACCTGCGTGGGCCGTTCCTCTGCTGCCGGGCGGTGCTGCCCGGCATGATCGCGCGCGGCCGCGGCCGCCGCCAGCGGCGCCGCGCTCGAGCCGCGGCCGTACTCTACCGCTTACGCCGCTGCCAAGGCCGCCGTCCTGCGCCTGACGGACAGCCTGCACGCCGCCGTGCAGCCGCGCGGCATCCGCGTCTTCGCCGTGCACCCCGGCGGCGTGCGCACGGCGCTGACCGAGCGCATCCTCGCCTCAGAGGCCGGCCGTGCCGCCTATCCGCACTGGCAGTCGCTGGCGTGGCAACCGCCGGAACGGGTCGCGGCTCTGATCGTCGCCATTGCCCGCGGCCGCGTGGACGGGCTCGGCGGCCGCTACATCGACGCCGCCGATGACCTCGAACTGCTGCTCGCCCACGCCGGCGAGGTCGAGCGCGACGACCTCTACACGCTGCGCCTTGCTCGCCTCACGTCGAAGGGTTGAGGGTGTAATGAGGGTGTAGGGGGTAGGGTAAAACCGCGTGCCGATTACCGGGCCGCACGTGCCGCCCATCCTGTACCCTGTCACCTATGACCCGGCGAGGAAGCGGCATGACGAGTACCGGCGCGGCAACGGATCTGATCGCGGCGGCGCGGGCGCTGGCGCCGCGCCTGCGCGTGCTGGCCGACGAGACCGAACGCGAACGGCGGTTGCCGGCCGAGCTGATCGACACGTTCCGCGCGGCGGGCTTCTGGCGCATGTGGACGCCGGCCGAGTTTGGCGGCAGCTTCGTCGATCCGTTCACCTTTATTGAGGTGATCGATGAGCTGGCCCGTGCCGATGGCTCCGCGGCATGGAACGTGCTGATCGGCGCCGGCAACGCGATCGTGGCCGGCTGGCTGCCGCCGGAGACGCAGCGCGAGATCTGGGGTGACAACCCGGACACGATCACGGGCGGCGTCTACGGCCCGCGCGGCACGGCCGTGGCCGTGCCCGGCGGCTACCGCGTCGACGGGCGCTGGGCCTTCGGCAGCGGCGTGCAGCAGTGCGCCTGGATGGTCGGCGGCTGCTTCATCTACGACGGTGACCAGCGTCGCCTCACACCCGCGGGCCAGCCGGCGGCGCGCATCATGGTTGTGCCGATCGCGCAGGTGCAGATCATCGACACCTGGCGCGTGGCGGGGATGCGCGGCAGCGGCAGCCACGACTACGCCTTTCATGACCTGTTCGTGCCGGAGGCGCGCAGCTTCGACTTCGCCGAGCCGCCGCTGCGGACCGAGCCGCTCTACCGCCTGCCCCGTTTTGGCCTGCTGGCGAGCGCACTGAGCGCGGCCTGTACCGGCATCGCCCGCCACGCGATCGAGGCGCTGCAAGAGCTGGCGCAGGCGAAGACGCCGACCGGCCAGACGAGCCTCTTGCGCGAGCGCGCCGCCGTGCAGGCCGACGTGGCCCGCGCCGAGGCGCTGCTGCGTTCCGCCCGCGCCTTTCGGACAGAGGCGCTTGGCGACGCATGGCGGGCCGCGAACGCCGGCGTCGAGCTTGCGGCGGAGCGGCGGGCGCTGGTGCTGCTGGCCGCGGCGAACGCCGCGACGGCCTCGGCGCAGGCGGTGGACCTGATGTACAACGCCGGCGGCGCCAGCAGCATCTACGAAACGAGCCCGCTGGAACGCTGCTTCCGTGACGTGCACGTCGCCACGCAGCACTACATGCTCGGCCCGCTCAGCCTGGAGCTTGCCGGCAAGGCGCTGCTCGGCTTCGACATGAGCGGCAGCGGCCTCTGAGTTCGGTTCCGTAAAGTAGTTCCGGCCGCGAAAGGGATGCGGAGCGAGGGCGAGCGTCGCGGGGCTGTCTCTCTCGCCGGACGGGGTCGAGGCGCTCAAACACCAGATCGCGGAGGCGGGGCCGCGGCTTCGCAACCCCGCCTCGTGTGCAGCCGTTACCGGGGGCAGTGGCACGCCGTGTCAACTGGTGCCGGCGAGACCGGGGCCACCGAGCGGCTGCGGTCCAGCCTCCCGCGCGATACCGAGCACGGCCCGATGCTCGGCCTCGAACACCCAGCCGAGCGCCACGACGCTGCTCACCACCGCGGCCCACAGCCAGACATCGGCGTGGCTTTTGCTCGCGAGGCCGAGGATGAAGCCGACGACGCCGAGCGCCAGGCCGAGCAGACCAAACGCTACCCCCAGCCCGGCGTAGGCGTCAGCGCCGGCAGCCATACGGTTGCGGCGCAGCTCGTCCATCGTCGCGGCAAGGCTGAGGACCGCCAGGATGACGCCGCTCACGAGCCAGGTGCTTGCGTGCGCCTTGTTCGCCAGACCGACGATGAAGCCGACTACCCCCGCCGCGAGCGCGAGCACGAACAGCAGGCTGCCGAGCCAGGCATCGACGCGCCGGGCCTGGTCGCCAGCCGCCGTGCGCAGTTCGTCGACGAGTACGGCTCCGGAGAGGACGCCGAGGATCAGCGCCGCGAGGAACCACTGTGTGGTGTGGGAATTATCTTTCAGTCCGGCGAAGAAACCGACCACGCCGAACGCCGCCGCGGCGATCGCCAGCAGGCTGCCGAGCGCCAGATCGAGGGGCATTGCAACTTTGCGTAACATAGGAGCGCCTCCAAGACGCTTCCAGAAACTGGCTCGAATCTCAGCCGGAGCCTGCGGCCCCGGCGAACCGAACCGTGGGAATCACCGGCACACAGTACGCGGTCACGCCCGCGAGCGGGAGGCGCGAGCCGCCGACCGCGGGCGAACGGTGGATGCGCGACAGAACAAACACCTTCCTCCTCCGTGGCTGCCGAGGCGGGGATGGCGCTCTCGCAGCTTCACTGGCGCCGGGTGCCGGCGCCGCTGGTCAGTTTAGCACTCAGAAAGATTGAGTGCTAATAATTGTTTACGTCGCGCGCGTTCCGACGCCAACAGCGACCGCGGTCGGTGGCACCACCGGCTTGCCAGCGGCAGCCGTAGCGGCGGAGCCAATCGCCGCGTAAGCATCTGCACGCGCGCATGCTCGCTCCAGCTTCTCCGCTTGCCATCTCTCGCTGCCGGGCTCGGCCGGCCCCGCCGCGGCGTACGGCAGGAGGCGGCGTTTGGGAGCAGGGCACGTACGGCATGCAGCGAACCTAATGATGCGCCTGCGATAAGATGAAGCCGGGAGGTGGCCACTGCACCAGCTCGGCGAGCGCATCGACCACTACGAGATCGAGCGGCCGCTCGGCGAAGGCGGCTTCGCCGCGACGTATCTCGCGCGCGACACGCGCAACGGGCAGCAGGTCGTGCTCAAGTGGCCCGATGAGAGCCTGCTGGGCGATCCCACGGTCTTCGAGCATTTTCGCCGCGAGATGCAGATCACGCGGGCGCTGCGCCATCCCAACATCCAGGCCGCGGTCGACGCCGGCGACAACCGTTCCGCGCCCTACCTCGTGCTCGAGTACGTCGACGGCACACCATTGCACCGCATCCTGCGCGAGCGCGGCCGCCTGCCGGTGGACGAGGCGGTCAGCATCGCACGGCAGCTCGCCGCCGGCCTGCAGTATTTGCACGAACAGCGCGTCTATCACCGTGACCTGAAGCCGGAGAACGTGATCGTCACGCCGGACGGCACGGCGCGGATCATCGATTTCGGCATCGCCTTAATGGACGGCGCCCGGCGCATGACCTGGCGCTGGCTGACCAACGCGCACGGTACGCCCGCCTACATGGCTCCAGAGCAGATCCAGGGCAAGCGCGGCGACGCCCGCACCGACATCTACGCGCTCGGCATCCTGCTCTACGAGATGTTGAAGGGCCGCCCGCCCTATGGCCGCCCCGGCGACGACCCGCTGGTGGTGATGCAGCAGCATCTTTCCGGCCAGGCGGACGCGCTGCCGCCGAGCGTGCCGCCGGGCCTGGCGGGCATCGTGGCGAAGGCGATGCGCCGCAACCCCGACGAGCGCTACCAGGACGCCGCGGCGCTGCTCGCCGATCTCGATCGCTACCAGCAGCTCACGTCCGCCGATTTTGCCTTCGCCGAAGAGCAGGCCGCGCGTGTGCCCGACGCCGAGCGGCGCATGCTGCTGCTGGCCGGCGCCATGGCCGTCGGCTTCGTGGCGCTGATCGCCGTCGTGATCACGGCCGTGGTCGTCGCTCAGGCGCTCGGCTGATCGCGTCGGCTTCCCTCTAGCTGGCCAACAGCAACCAGGCAGCAGCGTCAGCTTCGCCGCGCGCTCAGTCCTGTGTCTCGGCCACGGCTCGCCTCCGCAAGCCGCTCACCGCCTATACTGTTCCCTGTTCCCTTGTCCCTATTCCCGACCGGAGGCGCAGCATGGCAGGACCGCTCAGCGGACGCGTGGCGCTGGTCACGGGCGCGGGCAGCGGCATCGGCCGCGCCATCGCCCTGCGCTTGGCGCAGGACGGCGCCAACACCGCCTGCACCGATCTCGATTTCCAGGCTGCTCGCGCCACCGCCCTGACGGCGAACGCGGCCGGCGATCGCGCTCTGGCCGTCCAGCTCGACGTGACCGATCCCGCCTCGGTGGCCCAGGCGGTGGCATCGGTCGAGCGCGAGCTGGGCGGCATCGACGTGCTGGTAAACAACGCCGGCTGGGACAAGATCGAGCCGTTTCTGCAGAGCGAGCCGGAGACCTGGGACCGGATCATCGCCATCAACCTCAAGGGCACGTTTCACTGCTGCAAGGCCGTGCTGCCGGGAATGGTCGAGCGCGGGCGCGGCGCCGTGGTCAGCATCGCCTCGGATGCGGGCCGCGTCGGCTCGACGGGCGAGGCGGTCTATTCGGCGACCAAGGGCGGCATCATCGCCTTCACCAAGACGCTGGCGCGCGAGCTGGCCCGGCACCAGATCAACGTCAACTGCATCTGCCCCGGCCCCACGGATACACCGTTGCTGGCGAGCTTGAAGGAGGGTAACCCGCGGCTGGGTGACGCGCTGCAGCGGGCGGTGCCCTGGGGCCGGTTGGGCAAGCCGGAGGACATCGCCGGCGCCGTCGCTTTCCTCGCCGGCCCCGACGCCGCCTACATCACCGGCCAGACGCTCTCGGTGAGCGGCGGGCTGACGATGGCCTGAGAGACGCAGGTGGCGGGAGAGGACACGGCGATGAGTGAAGATGCGGCGGCGAGCCGCTACCACGCGATCGGCGCGGCGCTCGGCGGCGGTGACGGCCCCGTGACGGCCGGCAAAGCGTTCGGCATGCCCTGCCTGAAGCTGAACGGTAAGCTCTTCGCCGGCTTCTACCAGGGCGAGATGGTGTTCAAGCTGGCGGGCGCGGAGCACCGCGCCGCGCTCGATCTGCCCGGCGCCACGCTCTTCGAGCCGATGGCCGGCCGGCCGATGCGGGCCTGGGTGCAGGTGCCGTACGCGCACGAAGCCGCCTGGCCGGAGCTGGCCGAGCAGGCGCTGCGCACGCTGGCCGCGGAAGCCCCGGCACCGGCGCCCAAACGGCCGGCCCGCGCCCGGCGCGGGCGCCCGGCATAGGCGCCCGCGCGGCTGCCCGCGAGAATGTTGGCGACACTCGCGCCGCCGGCCGATTGGGGCGCCGGTGCGTGCCTGGCGCCCGCGTGGTGGGGGATACTGGCGGCAGCGAAAAGTCGCATCGTGATGTTGTGAGGAAAGACCATGCCCGGACCGCTCGACGGTATCATCGTGCTCGATTTCACCTGGCATCTGGCCGGACCCTACGGCGTGATGCAACTGGCCGACCTCGGCGCCGAGGTCTGGAAAATCGAGCAGGTGGCCGCCAACGAGGACAACCGCGGCGGCGGGCCGATTGTGGAGGGCATCAACACCTACTTTTTCAGCGTCAACCGCGGCAAGCAAAGCCTCGCCCTCGACCTGCGCAGCCCCGAGGGCAAGGAGATCGTCTACGGCCTGGCGCCGCAGGTCGACGTGCTCACCGAGAACTTCCGCCCCGGCACGATGGAGCGGCTGGGCTTCGGCTACGAGCGCATGGCCGCGCTGAACCCGCGCCTGATCTACGCGTCAACGTCCGGCTTCGGCCAGACCGGCCCCTACCGCGACCGCGGCGCCGTGGACGTGATCGTGCAGGGCATGGGCGGCGTGATGAGCATCACCGGCCACCCGGATGGACCCATCGCCCGGCCCGGCTACTCGATCGGCGACATGGCCGGCGGCCTGTTCACGGCGATCGGCGTGCTCTCGGCGCTGGTAGAACGCGACCGCTCCGGCAAGGGCCAGCGCATCGACGTGGCGATGCTCGACGCTCAGGTTGCGCTGCTGGAGAACGCGATCATCCGCTACTGCGCCACGGGCGAGGTGCCGGGCCGCATCGGCACGCGCCACCCGTTGACGACGCCCTTTCAGGCATTCGAGACGAGCGACGGCGGCTGGTTCGTGCTGGCCGGCGTCAAGGACTGGGAGCTGTTCTGCGCCACGATCGGCCGCGACGATCTGATCCTGGACGAGCGCTTCAAGACGAACCGGCTGCGCACGAAGAACCACGCGGCGCTGGAGCCGATCCTGATCGAGGTCTTCAAGCAGAAGCCGCGCGACGAGTGGCTGGCGCTGCTGGCGCCGGTCTGCCTGGTGGGGCCGGTGAACGGCGTCGACCAGGTGGTAGCCGATCCGCAGGTGCAGGCGCGCCAGATGGTGGTGGAGCTGCCCGCCTGGAACGGCGCCCGGCTCAGCGTCTCCAATACACCCGTCAAGCTCTCGCGCACCCCTGGCGGCCCGCACACCGGCGCCGACGCCCCCGGCGGTCACACGGCGCAGATCCTGCGCGAGCGGCTCGGCTATACGGACGAGCAGATCGCGGCGCTGGCCGAGAAGGGCGTGATCGCCGCGCCGCGGTTGCCCGCCGCCGCGGACTGACGCCGGGGTGGCGGGTCGCTTACTGCTGGTAGTTCTCGACCAGATTCGCGGAGCGCTCGTGCGCCTCGTTCGGGTCGCGGCCGGCGCCGCGCAGCGCCCGGCGCTGGTCCAGCAGGTCCCACGCCTGGTCGAGCTGCACCTTGAGCTGGTGCAATCGCTCACGCTCGGCCGCGTTCAGGCCGCCGTCCTCCTCAGCGCGGCGGTAGAGCGCGTGCTCCTCATCCACCAGCTCGTTGATGTGGTCCAGAATCCTGCGGTCGTTCACGCGTGATCTCCTCTGCTGCGGCCGGAGGGGCTGATCGAGCCGCCGCGGCCTTTCGCGTCGCGCTCGGGCGGCGCGGAAGGCCCTCCAATGTGCGCCGGGCCGGGCGGCGGATCGCTGGCGGGAAACGACTCCTCGTCCGCCTCCTCGACCGGATCGAGCGGCGCCTCGGCCGGCGGTGTGGCCGCTGACTCCGCCGGGTGAGCCGGCCTGGCTGCCCCGTCATCTTGCGCGGACATCGTGCCCCCTGCGCCGCACCGTTGATCTGCGGTCACATGCAGCGTACACGATGCGGCCGAGCCGCCGCCCGTGGCGTCCCCAAGTTGGCGTCGGGCGCCGGCGGGCGGCGGGGTGGAAGGCGCCCGCCACGCCGCGCACCGCTGAAGCCTCGGTGTGAGCATGGCCTGGCAGCACGGCCGACGCAGCGCAACCGTGCGCACGGTTGCGCTGCGTCGGCAAGGGCTCGGGATGGAGCAGTGGCCGCGCCGCGGCCGGGTGCCCTACTTCACCAGGCTGAGCGGGCCGGCGTTGTCGGGGAAGTTCGACGTATTCAGCACCTGGATGCCGGCGTGCTGCTCACCGTTGAACGGCGTCACGGAAGGCTTGGCCTGCCCCGGCTCGCAGCCGAGGTCGAACGGCAGCTGCGGGTCGTTGAACCAGAGGCCGAGATGGTACATGTGCGTCGGCGGGAAGGTGGTCACCGGGCCGCCGGTGGAGACAGAGAACGTCTCAACGTTGAAGCGGCCCACCACCTCCACGTGGCCCTCGCCGTGGCTGTTCGTTTCCAGGTCGGACTGGTACCAGGCGATGCCGAACGGCTTGTTCGGCAGCTCGGTCACGAAGAGGTCAAACTGCGCATTGGCTGGAAGGCCGCGCACGTCGATGCGCATGCGTTCGACGACGCCCTCGGAGCGGATGCTGACGTGTCCGTGGGCGTTGGGAAGGCAGGAAGCGATGCCCGCACCCGGCACCATGTCGAACGTGGCGCCAGATTGCTGGGCGGATACGGCATGTGACAGCAGCGCAGCCCCCACGAGCGCGACGGCCGCGGTGAGGATACGCCCTGAGCGCAGCGAGGAGAAGGGCATGAATCTCTCCCTGAGTTTGGGCAGCGACTGCCGACCGTTCGACGCGAGCGCGCCCAACGAGGACGGACTCTCGCCGCGCCGTCTTGCGGCGATCGTCAGCAGTCACCACGGTCAGATGTGTGGGAAGTGCCTGCAGGCTTCGCAGAGAGTACGCCGGGCCGGCGCGGTTGGATTCGCCGGGCGGCGCCGTGTCCGATCGCCTCGGTCAGCAGGTACGGGACACGCCGCGACGGCGAGGCTGCTGCCAGAGCCTCGCCGTCGCCTGGCCCGCCAGGACGGGCGACGAGTGTCGCCCCGAGCGGCGCGGCCGGGGATTACCCGGCTTGCCGCTCGCGGGCAGGCCGCGACTGGCCCAGCGCGGCGCGGATCTCGTTGCCGTGCTCGCGGCTGTGCTGCTGATTCCTGTCCAGAAATTCGCCCAGCGTCATGCGGCCCAGCTGTGAGATCTCGCCGTCGCGCTGCAGCTGCTCCGGCGTCAGTGTCTCGATCCAGGCGAGCAGGTCGCGGTGCTTCTGATCCATCACCGGCAGCAGGTCGGCGGCGTGGGCCTTGCGGTACTTGCGCAACCCCCACCAGTTGGCGAGGTTGATCAGGAGGTCCGGCGCCTTCGCGTTCTTGCCCCTCGCCAGCAGCTTGCCGACATAGGTCGTGCCGCCGTCGTCCTGCGCGATGTGCGCCGCGAGTTGGCGCACGCGCCACTTCGGGTTTGGTGTGCGCCGTGCTAGATCGGCGTCGCTCAAGGCGGAGATCAGGGCGCGGTTCTCTTGAAAAGACGTCTCAAGCGCCTGGCGCAACGTTGCGATCTCCATGCTGCGCGCTCCTCTGTGCGATGCGGTGCGCCGGGCGGCGTGACGGCGCCCGGCGCACGCCCGATCCTAGGCGACCACTCGCAGCAGCTCGCGGCTGCCGGACGTCACGGCGCCCTGCCAGGCGGCGAACCAGCCTTGCCATTCCGAATCGGCGAACGCTGCCTGCATCCCGGCTTCCGTCTCGGCCACATGCGCCATGTCGCGATACTCGGTCTCGGCCACGACGGTGAACATCGGGCCAGTCACGTCGACCAGCAGCCGGCCGGTGACACCGTACCGTGGCGCGAACTTCTCGTTGAACTCTTTGAACGCCTGCGTGATGGTATCACCCTGACCAAACTTTGCCTGAAATGTCAACCGCTCGACGATCATGACAACTTTCTCCTGGCTCTGGCGGAAGCGGTTCCGTCAGCTCTATGCCATTGCCCGTCAGATTCCGCCCACGCCGCGCACCGCTGCTCGCAGAAGCGAGCGCAACTGGCGCGCATCACAGGCGGCCGCGTGACGGCGCTGAAGGTGCACGCAGGCGCTCGTCAGCAGCTCCTGCTCGTCCGTGTCGCGCGCCTCCCAGTCGCAGGCCGGGTCGATTCCCGTGTCCCGGCAAATGAAGGCCTGCTGCACGCGCATCCTGGCGACCCCCTGGACCCCGCCCGCGGGCGCAAGAACCGGCGATGGCCGTCCGTGTGGTGAGATACGGCGGGAAGGTCGGCCGGATAGGGCCTGCAGCGTCGACTGCGAAGACGGCGCGCCCACCCACCTGCGCGCCGCCCGCCTCTATTCCCCTCTATTCCCCTCTATTCCATGGAGATGTCGAAGTTCAGCGTGGTGTGCGTGCCGTCCTCGGCGGCGATCAGGGTCACCGTGCCCCTGGCGCCGCGATAGGTTCCGGTGCCGCCGACGACGGGAAGCGCGGCGCCCGTGGCCAGGCCGGCGAGGTGGGCAGAGCCGTGGAACAGCAGGTTGCCCTCAGGCAGCTCGACGCTGCAGGCGATCAGGCCGGCCACGTCGTCGCCGGCGACGCGGGTCACAATCACGATGGTCTCGGCCAGGCCGATCTTCTTGCCGTCACGGTAGAGCGGAGCGTCCTCCGCCTCCTGGGCGCCCTGGGTGAGGTGGTCGAGGAAGTCCGCCGGACTGACCGCCGCCTCCGAGTCCTGCACCACGACGGTGAAGCTCTGGCGTTGCGGATCGGCCGCCGGCGCGGCGCGTGAGATCAGGACGGGGGCGGCGAAGGCCACGGAGCGAATCGCGGCGGTGGGGGATTAGGGTCTGTCTGATGAATGGACCCGTTGCCCGGTATCCTGTGCAGGAGGGTGTGCACA